>ERZ1740060.17-NODE-17-length-205318-cov-11.685896_pt1 | contig 205318 bp, 183 predicted proteins | sample MGYA00581743_ERZ1740060 | MGnify/ENA primary metagenome ERZ1740060 (study PRJEB43018, sample SAMN04849235) | marine metagenome | isolation source: floating plastic debris | place: Pacific Ocean | collected 2008-08-27 | study: EMG produced TPA metagenomics...
TATGATTCAACTCATGCTTAACAAACTTGCTTAAATATTTCCAAACACGCTCTAATAAACCAGTATTTATAATAGAACCGTGATTCAAAGCATAGATTCTTAAACATCCATCTCAGATGTACCAGAGGGTTCCATCATTCTAACTCCTTATCCTACGAGCTAGACAGCGATAGGTATAGAGGCAATTTTTCCTGATAAGTTACATGGAATAGGTAAAATCATATACTTTTGAGGATAACCTTACACTCTAACCACTTAGCATGTTGCGAAGCACGAAGTTTGTAAATTCTCTCACAATCACTATTAGGGTATCATGAATACAGAAAAGCACTTAGATAATACAGCGCTAAAACGTAATTACTTTACTGTTTTGGCCGTGTTTGCTAATGATGAGAAGACAACATCCAATCATCTGAACGGCATTTGTGCTTGGGGGCAGCAGTTGGACATTCCCGATGCTGAACTACAGGTGGTTATAGAAGCTCCCCAGAAATTTATCGATCAAAAGCCACGCAATGCCCAGAAGGCTATTGAACAGCTATACGATTTGGTATATATGATTTATCTGGACGAAGTAGTAGATGACCACGAGATAGAAATTATGATGCAGTATGCTGAGCACCTGGGATTTCCTCAGCATATTATTGGCGATCTAATAAAAGCCATCCTAACTGCTCCTTCTGATGGCATTTCGACCTGGCAAGTAAAGAGCGAACTAAAAGAACTGCTAGAAGCTAGTTTAGGATAAGAAGCATATCAACGCTATTTTCTTCTAACTAAGCACCAAGACAAAAATACGTTATACATTTCCCCCTTTTTTAAAGGGGGTGCAGGGGGATTTCTGGCATTTATGCTTCCTATTCATTCAATTAGCTATCATCAATTTAATTTTGTCCTACTGTTTACTAGCTAATTCCTACTTTCTTCCCCAGTTTCTGGTTTTCGGTCTCCAGTTTCAGCTGGTGATGCAGTCGTTGATTCAGTAGAAGCTGTAGTTGCCGTATTGGGTTTAGGCTCTTGAGGACTATCACGTTCTACTTCCTTCTTCATTTCAGTAGTCGCATTTTTAAATTCCCGCATGCCAGTTCCTAAACCTCGGGCTAACTCAGGAATCTTCTTAGCTCCAAAAAATATTAGTATAATCGTGACAATTAGCAGAATTTCCCATCCGCCTAGGCCACCAATAAATAGTAAAGTGCTCATAATGCTGTGGTTTACTTTTCTGTAGATAAGAAAATTATAAGAGGAAAGCAATTGAATTTTAATTTGTTATCACTCTTTCTATTGTTCTTAAACTGGCATCTACTGTAAATAGCCTGGCAGCTCTTGGAAAACAGCATAGAAATTGCTAGTATCCAATGTATGAATAAACAGAAATTCATAGCAGATCTACTACACGCGCACGGATTAAGAAGAACACCTATCCGTACTGAAATGTTAACTCTTTTCCTCAAGCATGATACTGCCCTGGCTGCTAGTGATATTATCGCAAAGATGAAATTGCGGCTGGATAGGGTGACCGTATACCGCGCCCTGAATTCATTTGAGGAACACGGTATACTACATCGCGCCTCGGAAGATGAGCGAGGCATCAAGTACGCTCTATGCGGACAGCATTGCCCTGACGAATTGCATACCGATCAACACGCTCATTTCATTTGCGACCGGTGCCACCAAACTTATTGTCTGGAAGATGTGAAAGTACCGGAGGTAGCCGTCTCTAATGAGTTTTCGGTAGATCGGACGAACTATACACTCAGTGGCATTTGTAGAGTTTGTAATGCTTGATGTTTGTTAAGCTTTTTCCGTTCAGTTATTATTTCATACCTCACTGGGCAAAAAGTCATATTAGATTAGTGATGCCTATCATCAGTGAACTGCCATATTCAGTTAACAATTACTGTGAACTCCCTTACGGCTAAGTTTCCTCCTTCGTCTTCTACCTCAATCCGCAGAACTCGCTCGTGGTCACTGGAGATTAGCGAGTAGGGCTGGTTTTTCCACAGCGTCGCTAGTGGCAGTTGATCGTTGGTGAAGGTAGGAATAGCTTGCCCGGTTAGCATGGCTCCGGTATTGTCGCGTAAGAACTGCGATTCGCCCCACATGGCTTCGTAGCTGGTATCCCCCTGCCAGTCAGTATCATTGTCCCGGTCAGTGTCCCGCACCAGCGAGACGCGAATGAAGGTAATGGCAAAGTTGTGCTCATCTCGTTGTTGCTCTAGGTATCCTTCAACCACCAAAGCGTTTTCCGCCGTACCGGATAGTTGCTCTAGCGTTTCATCCGGGTCATCTGCCAGAGCGATCAGGGGCATATAGGGGCGTTTTAGGTATACGCTACGTACTATGCTAGAGCCGTCGGCAAAAGAGGTACTGTTACCAGCATCATCTACCGCGTGCAGTATCACGTGATAGGGCCCCGCCAGATAATCTCGGTCATCGTAGCGGATGGTTTGATTAATCGTGTGACTAGTACCATTTAACTGCACCACTTCATCCACCCGGAAGCCCGGTAATCGCTGCTCAATGCGGGCATGGGTGTGCCCATCCTGCGAATTATGAATATCAATCCGCATCTCACTGAGCGCTCGATTATCCGATAGTTCACCTTGTAGTAACAGTTCGGTACTGTTTTCCGGTAACACTTCCATGTATTCGCCCCGGATTTTGACCACGTTAGGATCACCCTGGGTAGAAGGACGGCTGATCGCCGAAAAAGTTGGCGCATCCAAATCGTTACTAGGATCATCAGGATCATTATCGGAACAAGCAGTTAACACAAGCGTAGCAAATAGTATAGGCAGGTAATTTTTCATAAGGTTAGGAATTTAGAGGTATGGATAAAGGAACCCGCAGCGTGACTACCACATTGCGACCCGGTTCGGGTAAGTTTAACAAGCGGTAGCGGCTCAGGTGGTGCAAATATTGAGTGTTGAGTGCATTGTCTACCTGCACCATTACGTTAAAAAACGTATTGCCAACCACCCATTCGCTACTCACCCCTCCGCCGAGCAGAGTGTAGCCGGGAGTCGCCCGTTCGTTGCGGTCTACCCGGTTCTGGTCGGCTACCCAGCGGACATCACCGTGCAGCTCCAGCGATTGCAGCCACCCTTGCTGAGTGACGATCTGGTAGGTTACTTCGCCCAGGGCTGAAAAGGGCGGAGTGAGCGGTAGCGGTAATTGAAAGTCAAGATTATAATTAGCAACGTACTCTAACGAAGCCTGTATGTTCAGAGCCGGATCTGGTTGGTAGGTGGTAACCCATTCGCCCCCCCAGAAGGTGGCATCAGCTTGCCGAAACTCCCAAGTGAGTTGGCTGCCCGAGGGCAAACGGCTAAACGAAGAAGTAGGAGCTAAGTAAATATACTGGTCGTAGTAGGCCACAAACGGGGTGAATGTACTGCTGAGCTTGCCTTTTTGGTAGGTAAGCGCGTAATCGAGTTGATAACCGCGTTCCGATTGCAGGTCGGGATTGCCCAACTCGTGGCGGAACGTACCGTGATGCACTCCATTAGACGCTAGTTCTATCGCCGTAGGCATCCGAAAACTAGTGCCAAGGTTAAGCTTTATTTGCCAAGTAGACGAAGGCTGCCACTGTACGCCCACGGATCCGCTAACATCGGCAAATTGACGGGTGAGGTCGGCATTGCGTTGCTCAAACTCTCCCGTAGGCTGAAGAAGTTCATCATACAGTGGTTGCTGATGCTCAAGAACGTCGTGCTGCCCACCGTCAAAACGTAAACCAGCGTTGAACTGCCAGCGTGGATTAACCGGAGAATCAGCGTACTCTACCAGCGCAAATCCACCTCCTTGCCAAGTGGTGAAGGCTGGAATTAGAAACTCAAAGCCACCATAGTTATTCTGCATCCGTTGCCCCTGCACTCCGTAGGTGACCATCCACTGCGAACTCATTTCTTGGATAAGCCGAGCGTTGAGTGAATAGGTTCTTAACCGTAAATCGTGCGCCACCGTACCATCTACCGTTTGGCCTACGTTTTGGGTATGGGGTAACGATTCTTCCAACCTCCGATTCTGCTGATAGCCAACATCCACTTCTAGGATAGATCGATCCCAACCGTACTGCGTATTCCATAATACCTTCCAGTGGGTGTTGTCCTGACGGGGCAGACCAATACTGTGCTGCTGATCGTAACGTTGTAGCTGGTAGCCACTCGGAATGCCTACCGCCCCCGGAAACAAGCCCACCCGCTGATGAAATCGACTGATTTTCACAGTTGACTGACCCCAAGCCCGTTTCAGCCCAGTGGAGAAAGCAAAATTTCGCTCCTGACCTGCGGTATTGCGAAGTCGCTCGTCGTAGATCGGTAGCTCAAAACCAGCGTAAGTAAAGCGGTCAGCAGGCACCCGGTAGTTGTCAAAGTCCTGATGACTGTAACGCAAGCGGTAGAGCCAGCCTTGCTGATTGCCCTCTGCCGCAGCACTCAGGCCACGTAGGTTATTATTGTACTGATAAATGCCCTTCACTTCGGTTTGAATTTGCCCTGCTTCCGGAAAAGGAGCTGGTAAAATATTAATGACGCCGCCCATTGCATCCGACCCATAGCGCAGTGAAGCAGGCCCCTTGATGATCTCTACCTGTTGCACGTCAAATTGGTCAATTTCCAGCCCGTGATCGGAGCCCCACTGTTGTCCCTCCTGCTTCACGCCCTGATCATTCACCATAATGCGGTTGTAGCTCATCCCTCGAATCACGGGTTTGGCAATCCCCACCCCGGTGTTGATGGCATTGATGCCCGCTACTGGAGAGAGCGCATCCACAAAGCTTCCCCCAGTCGATTGATCTAGATCAGATCGAGTTACTGTAGTTACTACTTGGGAAGGAGTAGAAGTGCTGCGGGTAGCTATTCCATCAATTTGTACTTCTGCTAAGATCTTGGCACTAGGCAGCAAGCGAACCTGAATAGGATTCCTGGTTGTAGGCGAAACTGTGACGCGTTGCTCAATGTATCCTAACGAACGTACAGTTAGCGTATAGAGCGTATCATTGGGAACGGTGAAGGTGAAAAACCCTTCGGATGTGGTGAATTGTAACTGGGCGGAATTCAATAGCTCTATCTGAGCTCCAGCAATGGCCTGAAGATCCTCGTCAACTACTTGTCCTTGTAGTGAAAACGTCTGCGCTAGACTGATAAAAGGCGATAAGAAAAAAATTAGAAAGTAATTATACGCAATAATATTGCTTCTGATAAGAATGCAAAAAAAATGGCGATTAGTATATTTTGTCTGAGTATATCGATGCATTCTATTTCACTAATAGGTCTATTTGCTAAAATTGATAAAAAATATTTAACGCAACAATGTTGCAAATGTAAAATCGCAACTCTACTTTCGCAAATAAAAGTAAAACTATTACACTATGAAAAATCTTCGCCTATCCTTGATGTTGCTAAGCCTAGTCTGGCTTACTTTTTCCTGCTCGGATGATGATCCGGATCCAGATGTTTCTCAATCTTTTGGAGGCCTTGAAGGGGAGTATATCCGACTGGCCATGATGGCAGGTAGTGACCAGATGATGGTGATGAACCCTAGAACCGAACAGACTACTTTTACAGTAAACGAGCCACTAACGGACGGAGCCCGCTATTACCTAAGCCCTACCGGACGTTACCTGGTGTCGGTAGAACGCGCTCAGAACCAAACCCGCTTTTTTGATGCGGGCATTGTCAACCATACCGATCACGGGCACGAATACGCAGCGCTGTGGTTGGAGACAACTGTTTCTTCGTCTACCCCAACGCACTACTCAGCGACGGGAGATGATATTGTGTTGTTCAACGATGGCGACGGATCCATCGTCCATATTGAAGAAAGTCGGTTAGAATTTGCTGGCTACCAACCGTCCGTAATTCCAATGCCTAACCAGACTCAGCACCACGGAGCGACGGTGCGCCTAGATAATGGTTTGTTTGCCGTTACCTTCCAGCATGATACTGTAACCCAAGACCCTCTTCCCCAAATAGTGAAGCTAGTAGATGCCCAGGGGGAAGTTCAAGTAGATAATGAGGATGTACGCGTAGGCCGCATTCACGGGAATTCTTCTAATGGGCGAGTGGCTCTGTTTGGCTCTACTGATGGCTTAATCGCTGCTTACAATGATCGTGCTATCGCTTTGATTCCTAATGTAGAGGGTCTGAATGCAGAAAGTGGTAACTGGATTGGCACGGTACGCGGCCACGATAACTTAGACGTGTTCTACGGCTGGGCTCGGGCACAAGGTCTGTTTCGAATTGATCCGGCTAGCCAAAGCATGACTCGTTTTTACGAGGGAGACGATGTAAAATCATTCTTCTTTAGCGAGGACGGTACCTATCTTATCCTACACAAAACGGACGATGAACTAGTGGTGTACGATGCCGCCAGTGGTAATGAAATGACCCAGGAGGTAATCGCGATTGCCCCGGATGCTGCCTACGAAAATGCCCGAAAAGAAGCCCCGACTGAGTTAGAGCGATTGCGCTTGATGGAAGAACCCGAGCGGGTACTAACTGCCTCATCCGAATTTCTCTACATATTGGAACCTTCCCAAACGGAAATCAACATTCTCCGATTATCTGATTTGTCAACAGTCAAAACCATGACGTTAGATGCACCAGTAGACGTAATTATACGAGTCGGCTTCCATCGGAAAGAGAACGTAGCCTGGTAAACGGTGTTATTTCCGCAACCCAGTTGCAACTAAGCTTATCTGTCGGTATATTCACTTTTGTGAATCACAACCAACCTATAATAGCTTTACTATTGGCTGCATCCTTCATGATGCAGCCACTGCTATTTGCTCTCCATGCGACTGAGCACGAACCGCTTCGCATTAAGCAGGTGACAGACTACCCAGTAGTGGAGCAATCGGTGTCAGATTGTGATCTGTGCGATAATTATAAGCACCTTTCTTTTTTTAGTCTAACCTTTTTCTCCCTAACATTTCCCAAGCTATTTGCTACTTATGTATCATCCCTTTGCCTATCTATCCTACGGGACGTTAGTGTAAACTACTGGCTACGTGGCCCCCCAGTTACCCAGTAAATAGGCTGATATTCTGACTCAGGAACTAGTCGCTTAGCAGTAGTTATAGAAATTTCTCGTGACTTTAATTAGTGAGTTACGGCCAACCAACTCCTGCCAATATTAGTGGGTTTTTCAGTCTAATCTATTCATTCAATCATCTTCTAATTACCCTCGCCTTACCATAAGTGACTAAGGGTAATGAACTTATTATTTACTTCCTACCTATTCTAATCTACATAACTATGTTAGAAGCTATTGGTCTATCTAAAACCTATGATCAGCATCCAGCCCTGACTGACCTTCACTTGACAGTGTCCGCTGGTGATGTGTATTGTCTGTTAGGGGCGAACGGAGCCGGAAAAACAACCACCATCAACCTGTTCATGAATTTTATCACCCCCACCTCGGGGCAAGCTAAAGTAAACGGCCTGGACGTAGCCCAAGGGCAGGAAGTTAAAAAGCACCTGGCCTACATTCCTGAAAATCTGAACCTGTACGGTACGCTGACTGGACTGGAAAACTTACAGTTCTTTGCCGGGTTGGGTGGGGAGAAACCCGATAAAGCCTCGGCTGAAGAACTGCTCCAGGGTGTGGGGTTATCAGCTGAATTTATTCACCGACGAGTGAGTAAGTACTCTAAAGGGATGCGGCAGAAAGTAGGCATAGCCATTGCCAAGGCCAAGCAAGCCGACAACCTATTAATGGATGAGCCCACCTCCGGCTTAGATCCGCAAGCCAGTAACGAATTTGCCCAACTTCTATCTATCCTGCGGGAGAACCAAGTGGCTATTCTGATGGCAACCCACGACCTGTTCCGGGCTAAAGAATCCGGCACCCACATTGGCATTATGCGGTCGGGTCGTTTGATGCACTCGCTGAAAAGCGAGGAAATTTCACTGGGCGAACTGGAGCAATTGTATTTGGAAACCATGAAATCTGCTGTCTATGCTTAACTTAATCGCCAAAAAAGAATTTCTGACCGCTCTGCGGGATATTCGCCTGCAAGTTTCCGGTGGTATTTTGCTGATTCTCATGCTCACTGCTGTTCTGGTAGGTAAGCAGGGACAACAGCAGCTACAGCAGGAGCGGGAAGATGCTCAGGCTGCCATGCGTGCCCAGTGGGTGAATCAGGGTGAAAAGCATCCACACAGTGCAGCGCACTACGGACAATTTGCCTTTAAGCCTAAACCGGTGCTCAGCTTTTTAGATGTAGGCTTGGATAATTATACCGGAGTATCCGTCTTTTTGGAGGCGCATAAACAGAATGAAATACTGTTTAGCCGTGCCCAGGACAGCAACGGCATGACCCGTTTCGGAGAAATGACCGCGGCTCTGATCTTTCAGGTGCTGATGCCGTTATTGATCATCTTTCTGACCTTCAACACTTTTAGTCAGGAACGGGAAGAAGGTACACTGAAGCTCATTCACGGTCAGGGTCTGTCAATGGCCAAGCTTTTCTGGGGTAAAGTAGGCGGTATCTACGGCATGGTGCTACTGCTCTTTGTACCGATTATCATTCTAGCCTACCTCATGCTCAACCAGCAGTCAGCCAGTCTGGATACGGAAGTAACCACCAAGTTCGGAGCAATCACACTAGGCTATGCTATATACTTTTTAGTCTTTGTTATCTTAGGAGCACTGGTTTCGGCCTTCGCCCGCAGTTCGGGGGTGGCATTATTAACCTTACTAGGCTTGTGGGTGATTGCCTGCATTATTCTACCAAAGGCCACGACAAATCTAGCTAGCAAACTATACCCCGCTCCTTCCCAATTTGAGTTTCGGGAAACGATTCGGAATAAGGTGAAAAATGGCATTGACGGTCACAATCCTTCGGATGTCCGTTTGGCGTCACTCAAGGAAGAAGTGCTAGAGGAGCACGGGGTGGCTACAATAGAAGAGCTGCCTGTCAACTGGAGCGGCATTGCCATGCAAGCAGGAGAAGAATACACCGACCAAGTCTACGATCAGGAATTCTCTAGCGTAGAATCCATCTTCCACCGTCAGAATCGGCTATCCGAGTGGATAGGTTTTCTGAATCCCTATTTGGCAATTCGCCATCTTTCAATGGCCTTAGCCGGTACGGATTTTACTCACCATGTCACCTTTGCCCGCGCTGCCGAAAACTACCGCCGGGACTTTGTGAAGGTGATGAACAAAGACATGGAGGTCAATCACAAGCCGACCATAGAATATAGCGACTACAAGGTAGGTCAGGAGTTCTGGAGTAGCATTCCTCCCTTCCAGTACGAACTACCCAGTACGGCGAATATTCTTGCTACACAATGGCGAAGTGTCGCCGCGCTGTTAGTGTGGCTGGTTGCTCTGGCTCTAATCGGCAACCAATTAGCCTACCGAATACCAAAACTATAATCATGAAACTATTCACCCACATTCTTCAGTACGAGTGGAAATCGCTTTGGCGAAGTAATATTTTGAAAGCACTGTTGCTGGTGGTACTGGGAGCCGGAATATACGGCATTTACTTCGGTAAGTTTGAGATTGAGAAACAAGAAACCCGCATGGCGCAGGTGCAGCAGTACGAGCGCCAGCAGTTCGACAGTCTCCTTTACTGGTCTACGCTAGATACTACCTACGAAGCGAATCAAGAGAAGTACCAACAAGCCGTGTCACCAACCGGAGTAGGCTGGAGCAAGCACTTTACCTACTACCTTACCCACGATGCCCCGCCTCTGGCCGGTTTATGCCTGGGACAGCGCGATTTGTTTCCGGTCTACTACGGTTTTAATGTGACCGACTTAGCCCGGCAGGTGAACGTAGGGGAACTAGCCAATCCGATGAAGCTACTGACGGGTAATTTTGATTTATCCTACGTTTTCGTATTCCTGATTCCTCTGCTGATCATTGCTTTGTTTTACAATATCTACGCCCGCGAAAAAGAAGGGGGTACGCTATCGCTGCTGCAATCCCAACCTGTGTCGCTCACCACTATTCTAATTAGCAAAGGATTGCTACGGATGCTGATCGTACTGTTGACCGTTACCGTTCTGTTATTGCTTGGCTTTCTATTGCAAGGTATTTCACTAGCGCAGCAGTTTGGCTTGTTTATGAGTTGGCTGCTGATCATTTATGGCTACTGTCTACTATGGACGTTGCTCATGGGTTTGGTCATTAGTCTGAAACGCTCGGCGGCCCTTAGTGCTATGCTCGGTTTAGGGGTATGGTTGATTTTCACGCTCATTACTCCTGCCTTACTCAATATGTTTGTATCCGCTCAGGCGCCCCCGCCCAATCGAGCGGAAATGATCCACGCCGTACGAACCTTGAATGACCAGAACTGGGAAAAGCCCAAATCTTTCGTCTTTGACCGCTTCTATCAGGAGAATCCCGATTTTCCTTCGGCGGATACGGCTGATTTCAATCAGTGGTACTACGCCAGTTTTACGCTACTAGACGACGAAGCTAATGCACTAAAACAACAGTTTGAGGATCAAGTAGCTCAGCGCAATCAGTTGTTAAAGCGTTGGGAGTGGCTCGCTCCGGCGGCGATGGTACACGAAAAGTTGTCTGCCCTGTCGCAAACGGATCGGCGGAGTCACCAGGATTTTGTTACTGAGATGTATGTCTACCATGAGGGGTTGAAAGATATTTACTACGACAAAATATTTTCATCCGAAATGTTTGCCCCCTCCGATCTGGAAACGCTCAGTGTCCGGCTGTCCGAATGATTATCTCCAAGCAATACCCTCGGCCATGAATGAGCAAGAGATAGCCGCTCAACTAGCCCGTCCGCACGGTGAAAGAGCGGCTGAAGTTGGAGAAAAACTGGCGGCATCTAATCAAACGATGATCCGGAGAGCGATGGATGCCCTCGCCTTGATTCCCGGTGATCAAGTGCTGGAAATTGGTATGGCCGCCGGACGGCACGTGGATGAATTGCTGCGGTCTGCCCAGCGTGGATACGCCAAAAGCATCCACTACACGGGCTTGGATATTTCCGAAGACATGGTGCAGGAAGCACAACGGATTAATACGTCTTGGGTAGCGGATGGTCAGGCAGAATTTGCCCTGGGTTCTTCTGATCATTTACCCTTTATCGATCGGAAATTTACCAAAATACTATCGGTCAATACGCTATATTTCTGGAATCCACTTACCGCACATTTGCAAGAAATTGTTCGCATACTGCAACCGGGCGGACGACTTGTATTGGGGTTTGGCTCTCGCCATTTTATGCAGCAAATGCCCTTCACCCAGTACGGCTTCAGCATGTATCAGCCGGAAGAAATGGTTGCTCAGTTGCATCACCACGGATTAGAGGTGGTGGACGTACAGCACCGGAAGGATGTTGGAGACGTGGAAGGGTATCCTGGAATCAAAAAAGATGAGGTCATTCTTACCGCGGTTCACCCAAATCAATAATCATATTACTTCAATTTCTATCTATCCTAAACCAACTATGAAGCAAAAGTTACTATTGTTTGTATTATTCGTATCAGTCAGTTTCTCGTCTTTAGCTCAGGTTATCGTAACTGGGCAAGTGTTGGATCTGCGACAAACTCCGGTGCCCAGAGCTACTGTTTTACTCAGCAATGATGGTGATGAGCAAGGCGTAGTTACTGACCTGGACGGCAACTTTGAACTCACTCTCTCGGATACTGGGATCTATGAAATGGAAATCCGATTCGTAGGCTACCAACCCTACCAAGAAACCCAAACCTTCGTTGAATCTCGCTCCTACGACTTGGGTACTTTGTCGTTGACCGAACTAACCCGTCAACTCCAGTCGGTGGAGGTGCTGGGGCGGGTTCAGCGCGACTACCAGAGTATCTACTCCTTTTCGGCGACTAAAACCGCCATTGAGAACCAGGAATTGCCGCAGTCAATCTCTACGGTGACCAAAGAACTGATGGACGACCGACAGGCCTTTCAGCTAGCCGATGCCGTAGAAATGGTCAGTGGTGTTACGCCCTCCAGCTTTTATAATCAGTACAACATCCGGGGCATTAGCCAGAACGAGGAAGGGCAAATTATCAACGGCTTGCGTACTCGGCAGTACTATTTCTTGCAGCCTATTACCTCGCATATTGAACGAGTAGAAGTGCTCAAAGGCCCAGCTTCGGTGACATTCTCTTCGGTAGACCCCGGTGGCAGCATCAATATGGTGACCAAAAAACCGCTGGAGGAAGATCGTAAATCAGTGAGTATGAGTGTAGGTAGTTTTAGTACGATGCGGGGCACCCTGGACTTTACGGGGCCGCTGAATAAATCCAAGACTCTGCTTTATCGACTCAATGCTGCGGTGCAGGAAGCTAAATCGTATCGTGACCTGGTGTCTAATGATGCGCTACTCATCACCCCATCAATCAGCTATATCCCCAGCGACCGCACTGCCATCAATGTGGAGATGATCTATAGCAATAGTGATGGGACGCTTGATCGGGGACAACCCATTTTTGGAGCTACCGCTGGGGTCACTGACCTCAACAGCACGCCGATTAGCTTGAACCTAGGGGCGACGAACGATTACTTCTCGTCTCAGGAACTTACTCTAATGGCTAATCTGGCGCATAAACTTACGGATAACATTAGCGTGAATGCGTCCTATATGAAACATACTTGGACCGAAGACCTCCAGGAGCATCGAACGCTCAATGCCTTTGCAGTAGATATTGATAATCAGCCGGTTACTAGTCTAGCCGCCATGCGCTTTATCCAGCGACAACAGTTCTGGGACACGGATAACCTCAACGCTTACTTCAATGTGGATTTTACGACCGGAGAGGTTTCGCACCAACTATTAGTAGGGTACGACCTGAGCCGATGGCATAAAACCCAGGGCGGTGGACAAAACTCAGCCCGAGGCTTTCGACTTACCGATGGTACCGTCACCCGAAGCTTTGATCCCGAGAATGCCGATGCTTACGAGACCATCACCATAGGCGATCGGGTTTTACCCGCTCCCAATGTGGCGCACTTCGATTTGGCTAATCCCCGCTACACGATTAAAAACCCCGAAGATTATGTGATCGACTCCCGCTTTGCCGTACCCTCCGCCCTGACGACTACTCACGCCATTTATCTGCAAGAGCAATTGCGGTTCGGTCGGTTTTTGGCACTACTTAGCCTGCGGCAAGAATGGTTTGAAGATATTACCAATTATGATGCTCCCGGCGAAGCTTCCTTCACCAATACGGCGCTGATTCCCCGCGTAGGACTTACCTACGAACTCACTGATCAAATCAATGTGTACGCTACTTACCTGGAAGGATTTCAGCCGCAGTCGAACACTGTTACACTTATGCCGAGCACCGGAGCCTTCTTTTGGGATCCAAACTCTCCGGCTCGTTTTGATCCCCTTATCAGCGATCTGAAAGAAATTGGGGCGAAAGGGGAATTTTTTGACCGAAGAATCACCAGTAGCGTAGCGATATACGAAATCAACCAGGAAAACATTCTGATCAATGCTAACCTGCCTGCTTTTCCGGATTCGTTGGTACAACGGGGGGCTGACCGCAGCCGAGGTTTTGAATGGGAAATAGCGGGCTATGTACTGCCCAACTGGCAGGTGAACGCCACCTACAGCTATATCGATGCGCAGATTGTGGTAGATCAGGATGAGACACTCGAGGGCGAGCGCAAAGAAAACACTCCGGCGCACAGCATGAACCTGTGGACGCGCTATAACTTTTCTCCGAATACTCCGCTTCAGGACTTAGGAGTCGGGCTAGGTTTGCAGTACAATAGCAGTCAAATCCCGTGGTTTACCCGCGACTTTACCATACCCGACTACGCCGTTATGGATATGGCGTTTTACTATAATCCCACTAAGTCCAAAGTTCAACTAGCCCTGAACGTCAATAATGTACTGAATACTACCTACTGGGTAGGGGCGCAAAATTATCTTCGACTGTTCCCGGGCGCCCCTCGTAATTTCTTACTCACGGCCACCTATACTTTCTAAGTCTATGCTTAATGAAACTTCGCGATTAATTGCCCGGCAATTCTGGTCGTCTACTTTCCGGTCGGGAGTTGTTTACCCGATTTTGGGTTTATGGCTACTGATGGTCGCCTATGCCGCGTACAGCGGATGGAAGAGCTACACTACGCATAACCATATTCGCTCCCACTATCAGCAAACGGCTCGGGAGAGCTGGGAGAATAACCCCGACAAGCACCCACACCGTATGGCGCACTATGGCTCCTTTGCTTTTCGCCTCAAGCACCCATTGAGTATGTTTGATTTTGGACTGGAAAGCTTCACTGGGAATGCTGTATTTCTAGAAGCTCACAAGCAAAATTCAGTTAACTTTTCTGAGGCTAGTTTCTCTACCGGCTTGCTCCGGTTTGGGGAAATCAGCCTGGCGATGCTACTCCAGGTGATTCTTCCGCTTATCATCTTTTTCCTCGGTTTCTCTGCGGTAGCTGCCGAACGGGAACACGAAACCCTGCGGATGATCCTAAGCCAGGGGGTGAGTTGGAAAGAGGTGCTGATGGGTAAATCCCTGGGGTTAACAGTATTGGCCCTCTTATTTTTTCTTCCGGTAGTGCTGATAACCTTCCTGTTATTGCTATTCAGCGAGGGGGAAGTGCTAGCGACTACCGATGGGTGGCTACGCTTTAGTGGGATCGTCATCAGCTATGTGTTGTTTTTAATAATTACCAGTGTGGTCACCGTGCTGATTTCAGCGGCCAGTAAATCTTCTAAAGGGGCGCTGGTCAAGTTGCTAGCAGTATGGCTGTTCCTGATTGTCCTGCTGCCTCGTACTACGCAGGCACTAGGAAGCTACGTGTATCCGGCCCCCTCTCGGGTTGAGTTCGAGGCCAATACCGAAGAAGAGCTGATTCAGATCGGTGATAGCCATAATCCCGACGACCCGCACTTCAATGCGTTGAAGGACTCGCTACTGTCTGTGTACCAAGTCAGCTCGGTTAAGGAGCTGCCCTTCAACTACAGCGGCTTCGTGATGCGCGAAGGGGAAAGAATTAGTGCCGAGATTTATAACCGCCATCTTGAGTCACTGCATCGCACCTATCAGCAGCAGAACCGATTTACGCAACTCACGGCCTTAATTAATCCTTACGTAGCCGTAAAAACGGTTTCTATGGCTTTGGCAGGCACTGATTTTACCTCGTACCGAGATTTTCAGCAGCAAGCCGAAACGTACCGCTATCAACTGGCGCAAACCATGAATGAACTTCAGATGGAACTGATTAGCAATCGTGCTCCGGCGCCGGGTGAAGGCCCTTACGCCATTAGCCGACAGTACTGGAGCGAATTTCCTGACTTTGAGTACGAGTGGCCGGCACTCCGGTTTGCTTCACTAGGTACCGTTGTGCGGGGCGGAGGATGGTCGTGGGTAGCATTACTTATTTGGGGAGTAGCTTCTGTAGGAATGCTGACTTACCAAGCAAAACGAGCAAAAGTATTTTAGCTATGTATCGGTTACTCACCAAACAATTTATCCGCTCCCGATCCACCGTGATCGTTACCCTGCTGGTTCTCGCCTTAGGTATTATTAGTGTGCTGATGGGCGAGCAGTTTCTGAATAAACAACAACGGGCCATAGACGAAGTGGCTCATTATCAGCAAGAGCATATTCAACAGAATGCTCAATGGCATGCCGATGATCTGGGACTACTGCTGTACTATCTGCGGTTTACGTTTATTAACTCATTTGATCCCCTTACGGCGTTATCTATTGGGCAGCGCGATGTCAATTCCAGCATACAACGGGTCACTATTCGGGGGCTGGAGGGGCAGAAGTACGATACCGATCTGCATAACCCTACGAACTTACAAGTAGGCAACCTGGACTTTGGCTTTGTTATCATCTATCTATTTCCGTTACTCATCATTGCTTTCACCTATGATCTGCTCTCAGAAGAAAAGGAGGGCGGCACTTGGCGACTGATTAGCAGCCAAGCTAGCTCGCCTTTGCTGTACCTCAGATATAAGTTATCTGTCCGGGTAGGGCTGGTTTATGCCGTGTGGTTTCTACTGTGGGTCTGTGCACAGCTTAAGCTACCGCTCTCGTTGGATATGAACACCTTGGTATTCATCGTTTTGAGCGGATTGTATCTGGTTTTTTGGCTGGCTTTATGCGCTTGGGTGGTATCCTGGCAACGATCTTCCAGCTTCAATGCGCTTAGCTTGCTTTCGGTATGGGTAGTTTTAGCGGTGCTGTTACCCGCTTCTCTAAATAGTTTACTAGCCAACCTTTACCCAGTTCCTGAAGCGTTGAGCACGATGGTAGAGCAACGGGACGGCTACCACGAAAAGTGGGATCTGGAAAAAGAGACCACGATGAACAGCTTTTTTGCGGAGTATCCCCAGTATCAAAAATACTCGGTGCCGGAGGAAGGCTTTAGCTGGCTGTGGTACTACGCTATGGTGCATCTGGGCGATGCTGAGTCGCGCCAATCAAGCGAAGCTATGCGCGAAAAAATAAGGCAACGGGAGCAGGCGAGTCGCATTGCCGCTTGGTTCATTCCGCCATTGCACACCCAACTACTGTTCAACGATTTGGCGCAGAGCAGTCTGGATAATTACCTGTCATTTCTGGATGGCACCGAAGACTTTCACGAAAAAATGCGGCTGTATTTCTACCCGAAGATTTTTGAAGAGGCCTCCGTAGGAAAAGAGAATTGGGAAAGTTTTACGCCCGAATATTTCGCAGATGCCCCAGAAGTAAACGGGGTTTTAGCATTTGCGCCGCTACTGCTTCTCACCATCGGGTTATTTGCATTTGCTGTCCTCAATGCCAGAAAATTGAAGGCCCTCGAGTGAGTGTCTGCCTAATAAAACTGATTAAAAACTTTACCTATGCTACAAGCTATCAATCTTACTAAATCTTACGGGGCGTTTACCGCCCTCAATAATCTTAACCTTTCGGTACAGGCCGGAGATATTTTCTGTTTGCTAGGAGCGAACGGGGCGGGTAAGTCCACCACGATCAATCTGTTCCTCAACTTCATTGAACCTACTGAGGGGCAAGCTACGATCGACACGCTGGACGTTAGCCAACACCCTAAAAAAACGAAACAGCTACTATCCTATATTCCGGAAAACCTACGATTATACCCCAACCTTACCGGGCTAGAGAATCTGGAGTTTTTCTGTCGATTAGGAGGCAAACGCCACACCAACGATCAATTGCAAGAACTGCTATTGCAGTCGGGCTTACAAGCTGATTTTATTCACCAGCGGGTGAGCAACTACTCCAAAGGAATGCGCCAGAAAGTGGGTATTGCCCTGGCTCGTGCCCGACAGGCCAAAGTACTACTGCTGGATGAACCAACGTCCGGCCTAGACCCCAAAGCCAGCAATGAATTTTCCGAACTGCTACTGGACATGAAGGAAAAAGGAGTAACCACCCTAATGGCTACGCACGATCTGTTTCGGGCGAAAGACACCGGCACCCACATTGGTATTATGAAGGAAGGAGTGCTAGTGGAGCAGTTTGCAACAGCTGAGGTCAGCTTTCAAGATTTGGAGCAATTGTACCTCAAGCATATGCACAACTAAACGTTTACAGTGGCTTTACGCTGTTTCACTATGAATTACTACCTACTCCTAACCGCGCTCATCATTAGCAGCAACCTTAGCTACGGGCAAAGCACGTCGGTGTCGGGAGAAGTGTATTCCCAAGGTGGAGAGACGTTACTGGGAGTTTATCTACAATTAAACAATCAGCAAGCTACTGTAACCGATGAAGCTGGGCGGTTTGCTTTTAAAAATCTGGCGGCGGGTAACTACACGGTGACCGCTTCATTTGTGGGTTTTCAGGCGAAAGAAAAAAACTTTACGCTAGTAGAGGGACGGACGTTGACACTCAACCTGGAACTGAAAGAGGAGGTCACTCAACTGAATGAGGTGACTGTGACCGGAAAATCCGAAGCTCGTGAACTGAGAGAGAGTGCGGCTAGTGTAGCCGTGCTGGAAACCAAAGAGCTTTATGCACAGAGCAACAATACCAGCGATGTGATTAAGCAAATTGCGGGGGTAAACGTCCGCCAGACAGGTGGTTTTGGTAGTGAGGCTGAAGTAAGCATCAGTGGGATGTCGGGCAAACAGGTGAAGTTCTTTCTGGACGGAATCCCCTTAAACTACTTTGGCTCAGGGTTGGGACTGAACGTACTTCCGGTCAATTTGATGGAGCAAATTGAGGTCTACAAGGGAGTGGTTCCGGTGCATCTGGGAGCCGATGCTTTGGGGGGAGCCATCAATATTGTGTCTAGAAAGGAATACACTACTTATCTGGACGCAGCTTATTCATTCGGATCATTTAACAGTCATCGGGCGAACCTAAACGGGCAGTTTATTAGTCCACAAACCAACTTCCTGTTTGGGATCAATGCCTTTTATAACCATTCCGATAATAACTACTTCGTTGATGTAGAAATCCCCAATGAATTTGGTAATCCGGAACCAGCTAGGGTAAGGCGGTTTCACGACCAATTCTCTAATTACTTGCTGAACGTATACGGGGGAGTAGTTGATCAACCGTACGCCGACCGACTGGTCCTGAGTGTTCGCTATTCCGGCCTGGATGATGACCTACAACACAACGCCATTATGGCTCAACCTTACGGTGAAGTGGTGTACCGTGAATCTACCAGGGGGCTTTCCCTGGAGTACGAAAAGCGGAAGATACTGCCGCAAACAGATCTGCAATGGTATGGCGGAATGAACCACACGGTAGGAAACTTTACTGATACTACCCTGAACGCCTATACCTGGGACGGAGAAGTGTATCGGAGAAGAACCGATGGAGGAGAAATATCAGCCTCGAGAAACCTGCTGCAACTCAATTCCCGAAATGCGGTGAGCCGCTTGAATGTCAACCACGCACCCTGGAAAAACGGAAGAATCACCCTCAACGTATTTAGCTCCTGGTTCAGACGGACTGGGGAAGATCCGGTGGCGGCGGAGTTTTACGGGCAGGATTATTACGCTAACCCCACCGTGCTGATAAAAAATGCAACGGGTCTGGCCTACGAGCATACTTTAGGGAAAGCCTTGGTTAGCTACACCGCTCTCAAGCACTATGCGTATTCGGCCGATGGGTACGCTATTCAGAACCTAGAATTTCAGCCCAATCAGCAATCTGTTTCTAACTTCGGCTACGCCCAGTCCTTCCGCTACAGTTTTACCGATAAACTGCTGGCCAAAGCATCTTATGAGTACGCCACCCGATTACCGGATGAGATCGAGCTGTTTGGCGACTTTACGCTCGTCCGGCCTAATCCATTCCTGGAGCCGGAGCAAAGCCATAATGCCAACGTAGGGGCGCAGTTTCGTTCCGAAGTGCTCAGTATTGAACTCAATGGGTTCTTCCGGCATACCGATAACATTATCTGGCTCCGCACTTCCCAGTTTTTTGCCCAGTATCAGAATCTACTGCGAGCCATGATACGAGGGGTAGATGCGGAAGTACAATTCCGCCCCTTTGATTTCTTGAGGATCACTGCCAATGCTACCTACCAGGATATTAGAAACCGTTCGCCCCGTAATGTAACTGGATCGGTAGATGATCGCTACTACGACGCTCGCTTACCGAATATTCCTTACTTGTTTGGCAATGGCGAAGTCCGGTATCAGAAAAATAATTTTCTCAACAGCGAAAACCAATTTTCCGCTTGGTGGTCGGCCAACTATGTGCACGACTTCTTCCTGTTTTGGGCAGTAGACGGTCGAGAAGAACTAAAGAATACCATTCCGGCTCAGTTTATCCAGAACGTCGGAATTTCTTACGCCTTGCCGGATAATCGCTTATCGCTCTCTTTGGAAGCTACCAATCTGTTGGATCAAAAAGCCTTTGACAATTTTAGCGTACAACGTCCTGGAAGGGCATTTTACGCCACTATAAGAACCTATTTCAATAAAAAGTAAAAACAAGAAAACATGAAAAAATCACTACACTTCGCCCTCGCACTTATCTTATCGGCTATTTACCTATTGACCAGTTGCTCGGATGATGAAAATCCTGAACCCGGTAACGGTGATAACAACGCTCCTATTGAAACTGGCTACACCATCTCCACCGTAAGTGGAGCCTGGCCTGATCTGACGACTTACATTCAGTGGACCGACGATCTTAGCTTTTCTTCTATTGGGAACGAAAGTGCGGTAGAGCTTACCGGTAGCGCTAGTACCGTCACGTTTGGTGGTGCTACGTACGCTACCCCGTTTGGTGCTCCAGCCAACCTAGTAAAATATGTTGTTAGCAGCGATTCTATTCCGCAGGAGGAACAAAGAATCGTCGTGCCGGGGGCTAACACCTTTTCTACTCTCTATTTCAAAAGTGAAACTGAAGCCTACGGAACCGTAGCTGGTGGAATTTCCAAATTAATCGTATTTAATCCCACCACCATGCGAATAACGAATGAAGTCTCGCTCACTCCGGTAACAAGTCGGCTTCCAGAAGCTACTCGTACTTACTATCTGGATATGCTGGAGAGGGATGGTAAGCTATTTATGGGAGTACACTACGAGAACAACTTTGTTCCGGTGAATGATTCGGCCTACGTGGCGGTCATCGACCTGAATACGAATGCGGTAGAAAAAGTCTTATCGGATGGACGAACCGGAATGATTTTCGGAGGTCAAGCCCCCAATTCTGGAATGGTGCAGGACAGTAATGGCGACATTTACGTACAGGCTCTGGGTACCAGCAATGCAGGTGGAACGGGGCCCAGCGGAGTTCTTCGAATCAAGAATGGGCAAACCGATTTTGATCAAGACTATTTCTTTGATCTCGAGGCTGCGGTAGGCAACATTTGCTACGGAATCTACCATACCTCGGGCGGACGCACCTTCACCGCTAATGTGCAGGATGCGGCTGATTTCTGGGAATTTGCTACTGGTCAACCACAATTCAAGTACGTAGAAATTGATCTGGCAGCTACGTCAAGTTTGGGAGAGGTACCTGGATTACCTACTACTTACGGAACCCGAACCATGATCATTCACGAGATGGACAACCAAAACCTGCTTTTCACTATCGCGACCAACGAGGAAAATGCAGTCTATGAGTTTGATGTATCGGCCAACAGTTCCAGTAAGTATTTTACCTCTACCGGCGGATATATCACTGGGCTAGAAAAACTGGATTAACCAAGTGGGATCATAGTCTCACCAATCGGAAGATGAAAACAGTTGCTTTATGTCTCGGGATACTCCTCACGGCGGCCTATGCTTTTGGTCAGCAGTACACCATACAGGGTACGGTGACCGATCAGCAAGCCCAGCCGTTGCCTGGCGTTAATGTAACCCTGGCCCGTTTACCGGACACAGTGACAATTACCGTCGTACAGACCGACTTGGAAGGAGCTTATCGGTTGGAGTCATCGTCGGATGGCCTTTTTCTAATCGTAGCCAGCTTTGTGGGGATGAAAGAAAACGTTTCTTCTCCTTTTCGTCTAGGTGCGGAAAATACATCTGTCAGCTTACCTCCGCTAGTGATGACGGAAGAGGTGACCACCCTAGAAGAAGTGGCGGTCACTGCCGAGAGGAATGCCATGGAAGTTACGGACGGTAAGCTCATTTATAACGTGGAAAGCAAAACTTCGGCCTCTGGCAATTCAGCGTTTGACCTCCTACAACGGACGCCGGGAGTGAATGCCAATCAGGAAGGAAACCTACTACTCAACGGATACGCGAATGTCAACGTGCTGCTGGATGGTAAGATGACGAACCTTTCGCCCCAGCAGTTAAGTACCCTGCTGAAAAGTATGCCCGCCGAAACGCTGTCTCAGATCGAAGTGATTACTACGCCTACTTCTCAATACGATGCCGCCGGTAATGCCGGTATCATCAACATTATCAGCAAAAAGAGTAAAGAGCCGGGGTACGCCCTCGACCTTACCGCCGGGGTGGGAAGCGGACGTTATCCGCAAACGACCCAAGGGGTGGTTGGTAATGTGATGCTGGGTAAATTCAACATTTTTGGCAATTACAGCTACTACTACCAAGAGAATTATCTTGATCGCACCAGCTACCGGGTGATTGAAAATACCGACGGAACCACGGTGTACGATCGTTCTTCGTTTGACCCTTCTCGGCAAAACAACCACGGCTACAAAGCTGGAGTAGACTATGCCATCACCCCCCGGCAGGAGGTCGGGCTGATGTACAGTGGCTTTAGCAACCGCTGGAGCCGAACGGGCAGTGGCCCTACCCGAATTATACCGCAGGGTGGTCAGGAAGAAACGGTCGTGCAAAACCAGAATGTGACGACCGAACCGTCGGTCAACCACGCGCTGAATTTACACTATACGGCTCGGCTGGATTCGCTGGGCAAGCAATTAACATTTGATGCGGATTACTCCACCTACATCAACAACTCAGAGGGGGTGTTGAGCAATCAACTCTTTAGCATATTGGGAACACCATTACAGCCTTACGAGGAACTGGTATTTGATCAGCCCACCCACATTGATATCCGCTCGTTGAAAGCCGACGCCGAACTTCCGGGAAGGGTCATGAAGGTTTCTACCGGCCTAAAGTATTCTTACGTCACGATTGACAATGACTTTACCTACGACTCACTAATCAACGGACAATACGTTTTTTCGCCTACCCTGAGCAACCACTTTGTCTACGATGAACAGATCTACGCTGCCTACGCATCGGCGAGTAAGCAGTGGGAGAACACCAGCGTCAACGCGGGCTTACGGGTAGAAAGAACCGTTGCCGAGGGGAATTCAATAAACCTTAATCGCCTGACCCGAAGGGTGTACACCAACCTCTTTCCTTATTTGTCTGTAGAAAAACGATGGCGTAACCAGCATTCGCTCACCACCTCACTCACCCGCCGAATCAACCGTCCGCTCTACAGTAACCTGAACCCGGCTCGCTACTTCTTTGACAAGTTTTCGTACTACGAAGGCAATCCGCTGCTCCAACCCGAAGTTTCCTGGAACGCAGCAGCAACCTACACCCTTCGTAACCAGTACGTCCTCACCTTGGGGTACGTGCGCACGGATGATCCTATTTCCGGTTTTGCCCGGGAGAACACCCAAACCGGCGAGCTGGTCGTGACTACCCTAAATTTTTCGCACCGGGACGACCTCAGTGCCCTGCTGATGATTCCCCTGTATCCCACCGACTTCTGGGAGATTCAAAATTCGGTGAGCTTGCGCTACCTGACCTACACTTTATTTCCCGATGGGGCAGCTTTTCAGCCCGAGCAAGTCACGGTTGACCTCTCTTCGGTGCATTCTTGGAGATTAGCCCGGGGACACAGCCTGGAACTATCGGCTTACTATACCTCACCCTCTCTGGACGGAGTGTACGTAATACGACCATTTTTTACCGTAGATGCCGGGTACCGAAAAGCATTCATGAATGATCAACTGAACCTTCGTCTGTCGGTGACGGATCTATTCCGAACGATCCGCTACTGGGGCTACTCTATTTACGAGGATGCCGATGTGCGCTACAACCATAACGGTGACACCCGGCGGGTCAACATCAGCTTATCATACCACTTGGGAGGAAAGCTAAAGAGTGGTAAGCAGCGGGAATTAGAAGAAGAAAAAAGAGTACAATAATACACATGTCCCCAAAGAATAAATTAGACTACATGTCAAAGCATAGTAAGGCAAATTCGGATCTCGCTGCTTCAAACGCAACTGCACGTTTTTCATCTTACTTTTCCCTAGAATGGAAATTGGTTCTCAAAGATCGAGGAGCGATCCTGACGGCGTTTTCATTGGCGGTTGTTTTGCTGGTTGCTTTTTGGTCAGGTAAGCGTGCCGACCAATCAGAGACTGAGGCACTTCATTCAGCTGCAGAACGTGTACAGGCTGAGTGGGAATCTCAACCGCCTCGGAACCCCCACATGGCCGCGCATTATGGTATACTCGTTTACCGCCCGCGGGCACCCTTGCAAGCTATTGAACCAGGGGTACTTCCGTATCAGGGGGCGGTAACTTTCCTAGAGGCTCACCGCCGTAATGCACCCGTGCTCTCTCCTGCATCGGTTCGGGTGGCCGAGAGCCGCTACGGAGGCACACGATTCTCACCCATGTTACAAGTAACTGCGGGGTTTCTTGCGCTGGTTCTAGGCTACCTTATTGGGGCTCGTGAAGCTCAGCGAGCAATGCTTCTCCTCTTACGAGGTTTAGGGATAAAGGGTGGTCTAAGAATCGCAGCAAAAGCTTTAGTTACGGGTACACTCGTTTTGTTGGCTGCCGCTCCCGCATTACTCTTAGCTGCCTTTCAAGTCGATAGTGAGGATGGTGCGGTTCGGTTTCTGGCGCTTACCGCTGGTTCATTCATTCATCTTTTCATCCTTGCGGGTCTTGGGGTGGCCGCTGGAACCTGGCTCGGTACGGCCAGATTCGGACTGGCGACCGTGGCTTTTGCTTGGGGTATGGGCGTGCTTATTCTCCCGCGCATCATTGATGTGGCAGCTGAACAAATTATACCACTTACCCAACGCGAAATTAACGAGGTAATTGCCGCTGACTTCGCCGAAGGTCCTGATGGACACGGTAATACGGAAGCAAATAAGGTTTTTGAACAAGAGATCCTCAAGCAATATGGGGTTGAGCGTAAGGAAGATCTTCCGGTCAATTTCGATGCGCTACTTATGCAGGCTGACGAAGAACACCGAGGGAAAGTTTATGACCTTCGGTTAGCCGAAGCAGACGCTAGACGTAAACGTCAGGATCGTATTCGTCGTATTTCGTGGATCTTTGGACCAACGCCAGCGATGCTTGATCTATCCGTGCGTATCGCTGGCGCCGATGCAGGCACCCAGCGGCGGTTTGACCAAGCTGCTGAGACATTTCGCCGTGACCTGGTCAGCCGACTCAACAACCATATGGCTACTAACAGTCGAACCGGCGACTGGGAATGGACTCCAGACGATGAATACTATGCAAGTTTTACTGCCTTTAACCCACCACAGCACAAGCTGACCGACAATCTCAATGATGTACTGCCTGCAACTATCGCTCTGGGGTTGTGGGGGTTGCTGATGCTAGGTTCCTTGGTTATAGTAGCGAAACGATTTAACCACAACCCGTTATGATTCGGTCTCTAATCCGTCTTGATATGGCGCTGCTCAACCGATCACGTGCATTTTGGTTACTGCTCCTACTTCTGGCCGTAAGCGCAGCTTTCGCACTTGTCAGTGGACTCGACTGGCGCAATCGCTATGTAGGTGCAGCCCAGGCCGCCCGTGTCCAGGTAGCTGAAGACCGGGCCTTACTTGCCAAAGTATACGATGATCTGGAAGCGGGCATACGGACTCCTACCGATGATGAAAGTTATGACGGGGACGGAGAGTATATTCCCGACCCCCGAGATCCTTATGTCGCTGGATATTACCATACGCAACTGGCCGAGCTTCCAGCCGGTTCCCTTCTCGGGCTAGCAACCGGGAGTACTGAACTGCGGACAGCTTATCACCTGATAAAATCGGTTCCCATAGCAAATCTTGTTCGTATCGGCGAGCCGGCTGAACGGGTAAATCCTGGTGCGCTTGCGGCGGGTCGGTTTGACTTATTAGCCTTCATCATCTACCTCTGCCCGCTGGCACTGGTCATACTTCTTTTTGATGCGGTCGCCCGGGAGCTTGAGCGTAACGAACAAGCGACACTGCTCGCTGGACTTGGGGCGACTCAACGTGAGCTTCTGCTTGCTAGGGGCATAACGAGGGGTTCGGTCATTCTGTCAATAGCACTTGCTGCTTCCGTTATCGGTCTTGCCATTCTTGGTCAACTTTTGAGCATGGCAGCACTCGCCTGGTTGCTTGGCGTTACCCTCTATTTGCTGTTCTGGACAACGCTCCTACTTGGCGTTGCTTCCCTTAGGTTTGGTGTGGTCGGATCGGCGGCGATCTCCGTAGCTCTTTGGGTGATTCTTCTACTGGTTTCACCAGGCCTTACAGAGCGCGGGCTCCGTCCACCCGGTCTTCTGGAACCCAGAGTTTTAGCGGATGCTGAAGTCCGGCGTATCGTACGTGAAGCAAGTGCCGATGAGGATGCTCGCCAGGCGGCCAAAGCCAAAGTTGCCCGTGACTATTGGCGAATCGACTTTGCCAAAGCTCCGGCCTGTGCAAACCGTGAGGGTGTTCTGCGTGAATATGTTCTGCGACGACTCTCCGACGAGACGTACGCCAAAGCTATGCGTACCGGTCGTCTCCGAGAAGCACTTTATGATCAGCGTTTGAACCGTTGGGGTTGGCTTTCGCCCGTGCTCGGCTTTAGTCGTGCCATGGAAATGTTTGCTGGTGTGGAGCCCGCCCGCCAACGGGCATTTGAAGAGCAAGTTTTCAGCTTCCATGCCCAGTGGCGTAACCGCGTAACCGACGCTCTTTTTACCTGCCATCGATTTACACGAAACGACTTTGAAAATGCCCCCCAATTTCAGTGGCGCGAGCCAAAAAACGGTTTTGTACCCTGGTTGACAATACTATTTGTAGCTATTCTAGCTCTCCTGCTGGGGAGGTTTGCGCTAAGACTATATCCACTTTATAAAAAATAAATTCTAATGAAACAAAAAAACATCTACAGGCCTTCGCTTCTTTTGCTAGTTATCTTTTTGGTAACAACAGTAGCTTTTGCCCAGACCGGTACCCTGGAGGGCACGGTTCGGGACTCAATTGGTAATCCACTTAGTTCCGCAACCATTGAGATTGCTGATAAGAGCATTGGCGTTACTTCCGATATTGATGGAAACTACCAGATAGCCGACATTCCGGTTGGCTCGCAATTGGCTATTGTTCGGTACGTTGGCTACGAACCAGTACGCCAGGCCATTTTAATCCAGGACGGGCAGACCACCCAGTTGGATGTCACACTTTTGGAGGCGAATGCCCTGAGCGAAATTGTAGTAGTGGGCGATGCTTTCAGCGAAACGGATGGCTTCCGGGCGCGTCAGGTTTCAACGGCCTCCCGCTTTCCCGTGAACGTGGACAAACTTCCCAATACGGTCCGTGTCCTGCCCCAGGAACTGTTCGTCGAAACCCGGGCGACTCTACCGCAAGAAGCTACGCGATACGTCAGCAGCGTGCAACAGTTGCCGGGTTTTGGCGACAACGCTGGTTTCGTTATTCGGGGCTTCTTCGCCAATTATGAAATCCTTCGAAATGGTGTGCGGGGCGATAACCCCGGAGACCTCTACAACATTGAGCGGATCGAGGTACTAAAAGGCCCTATCGGTAGCCTCTACGGGGGCACGGGTGCTTTTGCCGGTAATATTAATGTGATCACCAAACGGCCACTCAAGGAATTTGAAGGTGAAATTACTGCTTTCGTTAGTTCCAACGATTTCTATCGCTTGCAAGGTGATATTGGCGGTCCGCTATCCGAAGATGGTACCCTGCGGTATCGACTCAATGCGGTAGCGGAATCTGCAGGTAGCTTTCGGGAATTTTTCGATTCGGAAAAATACGCCGGAGGTGGCTCAATTGAGTGGGAACCCTCTGATCGTACATTGTTTAGACTAGATGCAAGTTACTTAAGACGTATTTATACCTTTGAGGAAGGGTTGCCTCTGCTAGACGGTAGTTCAGCTTCCGGACTTACCACCTTTGATTTACCTATTAGCAGGACCTTCGTTGATACCAACGCTGAACCCGCGCGCGAAAGCAAGACAAACATTGGTATTGAGGCAGAACATAAAATAACAGATGAGCTATCTGTGCGTGTGGCAGGGTTATACACGTTTTACCCGATAGAGATAGGTTCTTCGCGGATTTTTCCAGAAATACAGGAAGATGGCCGCACGGTCAATCGCAGTACCTTCGAGGGGCCTCAGGAACAATACTGGTTTACAAGTCAGGCCGATTTTATCTACCGCACGGACGAAATTGGTAAGGAAACGATCTTTTTATTTGGCTATGAACATTTTAGAAATCGGTATGATTTCGATGCTGAGACGCGTACTCTTGGGACACTTGATCTGATTACTGGAGAGCGAAATCCGCCACCTGAGGGAGGTCTGTCCCCAGCTTTTGATGGGTTTTTTAGCTATGAAGGGAATGCATTTTACACCCAGTTTTTTTCACAAATAACGAATAAGCTTGCTGTACTTGGTGGATTACGTCTAGATGCACAGACCAACGATGGAGAGTTCAATGGTGAGGGAGATGCTATTGTCGGTAATCAATTATCCCCTCGCTTTGGGGCTACATATGAGATAACAACTTCGACGAGACTATTTGCGAATTATGGGACGAGTTTCTCGCCTAACTTTGCCGTAAACGTGGACGGAGAGGTATTTGATCCGGATCGAGTACGCCAATTCGAGATAGGATTGCGCCAAGAACTGTTTGATAAGAACGCACTTTTCACCTTAGCCGCCTTTGATATTGAGCGTTCTAATGTGGTTATTCCAGACCCGAACGTATTCGCAGGTTCAATCGCTACCGGTCGCCAATCCAGTCGAGGAATAGAATTTGACTTTACCGGGCGTATCGTACCAGGGTTAGAAACTATTCTCACCTATGCTTATAACTTTACAGAAGTTACAGAGGAAGATGATCCTAATTTCGGCCAAACCTTAGCCGCTGCTCCAGAGCACAGTGGCTCTATATTCACTCGATATGCTTTTGGAGGTGATCCCGATAAGGGACTCAGTGTCAATGCTGGCTTGGTTTATAATAGTAACATAGAAGCTTCATTGCCCAATAGTATCGTAATTCCAGCAGCTGCTCGCCTGGATGTTGGTGTATCTTATACATTAGAACGCTGGCGATTGGGTTTTAACGTCAACAACGTCTTAGACGAAAAGCTTTACGCAACGAATTTATTCGCACTTTTCCCTCAAGCACCTCGTACTGGCGTCTTAACGCTGAGTTATCGCTTTAAAAAATAGCTATTTATGGACGCTGCACTTGCCTTAAACGACGTCACCAAGCACTACGACAATCGGGTTGTCGTTGATGACTTATCACTAGCTGTTTCCAGTGGTAGTGTCACGGCTCTGCTCGGCCCTAATGGAGCGGGGAAGACCACCACGATGAAGATGTGTGCAGGGCTTATCTCACCAGATGCCGGTTCCATATCCATTGCTGGTTATAACCTGGTCTCTTCACCTACCGAGGCGAGACAGGCTATGACTTTTTTGCCCGAGAACGTCGCCCTTTATCATGAACTTACGGGTCGAGAAAATCTCTCCCATCTACTTGAGATTGGGACAGGAGTAAAACTTTCCAGCGACGATCTAGATGAAGCTTTAGCTGCGACAGGACTTCCAGCCGATGCGTTCACGCGACGAGCATCTACCTATTCCAAAGGAATGCGGCAGAAGGTCGGAATTGCCATTGCTCTAGCCAAAAAAGCTAATCTCCTGCTCCTTGATGAGCCGACAAGCGGACTTGATCCACATTCGGCCGCTGAGTTTAATCGGTCACTACGTGAAGTTGCCAAGCGTGGTGTTGGTATCCTCATGGCAACTCACGATATCTGGCGGGCACGAGAGGTAGCTGACCAAATTGCAATGATGATTCGCGGGAAGATTGTTCTTGAACTTGATCCCAAAGGACTCTCTGCCGAAGAGATTGAGCGGCGCTTCTTTCTTCAAATGCAATGATTACTTCACCTATGAACATAACAATACTCATCGCCCGAAAAGAGATTAAGGTAGCCATGCGTGAGAAGCTGGTAGTTGTGCTGGGGTGTATCATCCTATTGCTGCTGGGGGTAGCTTTGTATGCTGGTTATCTGGCTTACCAGCAGCAGCAGACCATCATCACCCAGATTCAGGCAGAAAAGCGACAGGAGTGGCTCAAACAGGGCGATAAGCACCCGCATATTGCCGCGCACTACGGCACCTTTGTGTTCAAACCCAAAACGATGCTCAGTCTCTTTGACTTTGGCCTGGATGCCTACACCGGCACCTCAAAGTATTTGGAGGCGCATCACCCACACGAATTTATGTTTCGGCCCGCCCAGGATCATAGTAGTATGATCCGTTTTGGGGAGCTGAGCGCGGCTTTGGTGTTGCGAATTCTGGTGCCTTTGCTCATTATCTTTCTGGCCTTTGCCGCGTTTACCCGTGAGCGAGAAAGTGGGACCCTCAAACTGCTGGTGGCACAGGGCGTGTCCTTTGCTACCCTCACCTGGGGAAAGATTCTGGCGTACGTTACCCTGCTAGTGACTATGCTTTTGCCCTTTTTGCTGGGAATTGTGATGCTGTCCTTAGTGAATACTCATCAGGACACGATCCCCGATGTAGTTACCCGAGCGACACTTCTAGCTTTCGTGTACGGAGTGTACCTGTTTCTCTTCATTGCCTTTTCCGTGTGGGTGTCACTACGTTCGTCTACCGGAAGAAATGCACTGTTGATCTTACTTTCCGGCTGGATTTTTCTAGGTGTTCTGATGTCTAAGACGGTAGCCAACCTGAGCGAAAACTTTTACGCGCTACCGTCGATGCGAGAGTTCAAAGCGGCCATTGAACAAGATAAAGTCAGCGGACTGGATGGCAAAACGCCCCGCTCGGTGCGTATGGCTACGCTGGAAAAGGAATATCTGGAGAAATACGAGGTGGATTCCGTACAGCAGCTTCCGTTTAACTTTGAAGGAGTCAGTATGCAAGCCGGAGAGGAATACGGTAATGCAATATACGACTATCATCAGGAAAAGCTTCGCGGCATTTTCCACCAGCAGAACCGGCTGGGTAGCCTAGTCAGTCTATTGAATCCTATTATCGCAGTGCAGCACCTCTCACTGGCCTTGTCGGGCACGGATATGCATACCTTCATTCATTTTGAAGAACAAGCGGAAGACTATCGGCGGGAACTGGTTCGGAAAATGAATGCCGATATGGCCGAGAATTCTCAGTACGGGGAGTTCTACGGCTACAAAGCCGGAGGCGACCTATGGCAGCAGATGGAAGACTTTTCCTACCAAACCCCCACCGCCTTGCAACTACTTCAGTACTACCGACTGGAGGTGGTTTCGCTACTCCTTTGGACCGTGCTAGCGCTCGTGCTAATTCATTACACCCATCGAAAAGCCAAGCCACTTCATGCCTAGCCCCTCTCAAATATTGATCTACTACGAGTGGAAAATGCTCATCCGCAACCGTTTCCAACTGCTCATGTTGGCGGTTACGTTTTTGTTTGGCTTGTACGCTATCTACTACGGGCAATCCGAGATCAACGCCCAGCGACAGACGATTCAGGCGGTGCAAAATTTGGAGCAGGAAGAGTTTTCGTCCTACCAGGCCAGCTTCACCGAGGAAATGGAGACGCTGGAACAGGAACAGACGCACGATATTGCCTCTCGTCCCGCTTATGCTTGGTATCGGCACGGCTACCACGCCATTCTCCCACCCCACGATTATGCCGCCTTAGCGATCGGGCAGCGCGACTTGTTTCGCTACTACTATCGCCTGACGGGCATGAGTTTGCACTATCAGCTTTTTGAGAACGAACTAGCGAACCCAGTCAACCTGATGGTCGGTAATTTTGATCTTTCTTTCGTGCTGGTCTACCTATTTCCCTTGCTCATTATCGCTTTTTGCTACGGCTTGTTTTCTTCCGAAAAGGAGAACGGCACCCTGCCGCTATTGATGATGCAACCCGTCAGCCTTCGCCGAATCATCCTGGTGCGGTTCTTATTTTACTTTGGGTTGATCACTGGGTTAGCTCTGCTGCTCTCTTTGATTGGTCTAATTACCTCGGGTAACCCGCTGAAGGCTGAAAACCTGATCCCTGCCCTGGCTTGGCTGCTAGGGGTACTTGTATACTGCGCCTTTTGGTTCGGGCTACTGTTCTTGATTATCAGCTTCTGCCAAAGCTCGGCTCTCAACGCTATCACTGCGGTAGGTTGCTGGCTTTTACTGTTGATCGTGATCCCGGCGGTGCTCAATGTAATCGTCACCGTAAAATACCCGCTTAGTAGTGCCACACTGGCCGGGCTTACCCGCCGCACCGGACTGGAAAACGAGGATGATGAGGAAGAATCTCGGGAAGTGATTCAGGAGTTTCTGACCCATAAACCCGAACTAGCCGGAAGCGATAGTTTAATGAAAAACAATCTGTTACCCAAAGCCTACGCCGCTTTCACTTCACTGAAAGATATCAACAGTCAGCAACAAGTAGATCAGTATAACGCTCAGGTAGCTCAACGAAATGCATGGACATCCCGCTTTCACTGGCTAAGCCCGGCGGTCAACATGCAGGAAGTATTAGCCCACATTGCCGAAACCGATGTGAGCACCTTTCTACGTTTTCAGGCGGCACTAGCCAGTTTTCACGGGGAGATTACGGATTTCTACTTCACCCGACTGTTTTGGGACAAACTCATTTTACAGGAAGATTACGCCAGCCTGCCCGTTTTTGAAATGCCCAAAAGTGATGATCGGTGGAACATGGTTTGGCTAGGCTTAGGCAAAATCTTTTTGGCTGCCGGAGGGGCATTCACTTTTGGCTTTATCAACATGAAAGGCGGGGCTAGGCAATGAAAATAGACCGACTCTTCAATCTTTAAAAACATGAAACAGAACCGAAGACAGTTTATCAATAGGACCCTGGCCGGGCTAGCAACCATGTCCGTGAGTCCGGGAGTTCTTGGTAGGAACATCACTTTTGCTAATGAATCGTACGAAAGCAAACCCTGGATAGAGCTATCGAAGGCAGCTTACCTCCATAATGCTTCCCAAATTAGCCAAATGTCGGCCGGTAAACCTATCGTAGCGGTGTTGAAAAACAATGCTTATGGTTTGGGTGAGGTACAAGTCGCCCAACTACTGGATCAGTCAAGCCACATTTTTGGTATGGCGGTGGTCAAGGACGAAAGTGCCCTGGCGATGCGGTCGTCGGGGGTAATTAAGCCAATTCTGCTGATGGGAGATTTTGATACAGCGTTAGCCGATTCTCTCCGGCAGCAAAACATCACACTCAGTATCTTTTCTAGAGAGTCACTTAAGAAAGTTAGACAAATTGCCAAAGACTCCTCACAGGTAGTTCAAGTCGCACTCTACATTGACACTGGCTTGGGGCGGATGGGTATTCCTTACCAAGAAGCTATCAGTATTGCCAAAGAAATTGCCGGAACTAATCATTTGAGCATTACGCAAACCTTCTCTACCCTTACCACCCCAAAAGATTTTGCCCAGGTGCAGATTGACCGCTTCGAGAAGATTACGAATGAGCTTGGAAAAAAAGGAGTCCCGACCGGACTAAAACACTTAGCTCCTTCTTATTCGATTTTAGATATATCCGTTTCGCATCAAGATGCAGTGCGTCCCGGAATACTACTCCACGGTTCGTTTCCGCTGGCTAATATGTCTGAAGCGGAGAAATATCCTCTTCAAGTACCGTATTGCTTAAAAGCACCTGTCATCCGCCTGGAAAAATTGAAAGCGGGTGATACCATTGGATTCTCAAGATTCTACCAAGTAGAGCAGGACGAGTGGATTGCAACCTTGCCGATAGGTTGGGCCGATGGCTACGATAGCGGTGCTGAGAACGGAGCTAAAGTGCTACTGGCAGGCGAGCTTTATCCTGTAGTGAATGTCAATGCCAGTCATGTTAATGTTACTCTGGGGGCACATACCAAGGTAAGAATAGGCGATGTTGCCACCTTGATTGGGCCGGAACATTCGGAGATTACCCCGGAGGGTTTCGGAAAGCTGGTGAAAGGGCACAATTACTTGCAGATTAACTATAAGGAATCCATCACTAAACAGGTTTATGAGACTTTTTAACCTTCTACTGGTATGCTTAACCACTTGTCCGGCACTTGGTCAAGGTGACTTTTTCACCCTAACTGACGGAACAAAGCTGTACGTAGAAGAAACGGGGGAAGGACAAACCCTGGTGTTTATTCCCGGGTGGACGATGACCAGCCGTTTTTTCGATAAACAGCAGAAGTACTTTTCCGAAGAGTATCAGGTAGTTACTTACGACCCACGAGGACAGGGCAGATCGGATAAAAGTACTTCCAATAATACCTATGCCTACCATGCGGCTGATCTGAGAGAGCTTTTTCTGCAAAAGGATCTGAAAAATATCGTACTGATAGGCTGGTCGAGTGGCTGCCTCACGATGTACGAATACCTGCGGTCTTTCGGAGTAGATCGTATCGAGAAGTTAGTTTTTATCGACGAGTCGCCTAAGTGGATCGGCAATAGCGAGACCGAATGGGTGTACGGCAGTTTTGATGACTACCGGAGCAGCCTGAAAGAACTAGTAAGTGACCACTCATCCGATGCGGACGGCATTATTGATTGGATGTTAGCCGATCCGGTAGACAGCCTCACCCGGCAGTGGATGAGAGAGGAAATCTCGATGACACCTAACTACGTGGCTTTGCCCCTATACGTAGACGGTTTGACCTCTGACTATACGAAAGAAATCACCGCGCTCAGTGCCGATATTCCCACTCTTTTTATGGTAAGGTCGTCTTGGTACGATCAGGCAGCAAACTGGCTTGGCAAGAACGCGCCTCATGCAAAAGTGGTCAGTGCCTCTAGTCACGCCATGTTTTGGGAGCAGCCAGTACGATTCAATCAAATACTATCCAAATTTTTAACCTCAACTACCCATCAACGATGAGATCAGCCAGTATAAAGCCAAACGTGCTGCTGATTGCAATTGTGCTAGTTGATGGATCAACTAATAAAAGTAGATGAAAAAATTACACTATCTTCTGGTGATTTCACTTCTTACATTTGGTTCATCCTACGCGCAGGAAACTGGAAACTTTCCGCCGCCTGATAATCCGCCCGTTATTGAAGCCACCCAAACCACTGACAATATTAGTATCGATGGCGAGCTCAATGAGGTAGCTTGGCAAAAGGCTTCGGTGACCCAAGACTTCTTTCGAATGGAACCCCGGCAGGGAGGGGAGTATCGCTATCTCACTCAGGTACGATTACTGTTTGATGACAAGAATTTGTACGTGGGAGCATTCTGCTACGACTCACTAGGAAAAGCCGGACGGCGGGTACAGGATTTAAGGCGCGATTTTGAGTACGGGGAGAACGATATTTTCGGCGTCCAGCTTGACCCGCAGAATCTCAAGCAATACTGCGTATCGTTTCAGACCACGCCCTACGGCAACCAGCGGGATTTGCAGAGCTTTAACGATACCAACCGGGATAATGACTGGAATGCCTTATGGTCAGTTCGTACCCATCCCACTGATTCGGGCTATTTTGCGGAGTTCGCTATTCCATTTAAGTCTATCCGCTACGAACGTCCGGCGACCGACGATTCGGCGGCTGGCGACCCGGTTGCCTGGGGGATAACCTTCTATCGATTGGCCCGGCGCGACTATGAGCAAACCATTTTTCCAGCTATTCCTCAATCCTTTTCACCCTACCGCATGACCTACGCGGCTCAATTGAAAGGATTAGAGCTACCCGAACCCAGTGCCAACATCCGGGTTGAGCCCTATGCTTTGTACTAGTACGATGATCTGAAGGAAGGAGATGTCCGCTCCACCGATGGTAACCTAAAAGTGGGAGGAGACATAAAGTGGGCCATTAATCCCCGCTCCGTGCTGGACTTAACCTTTAACACCGATTTTGCCCAAGCCGATGTAGACCGAGCCGTGAACAACCTGGAGCGGTTCAATATCTTCTTTCCCGAACGGCGGCAGTTCTTCCTGGAAAATTCCGGTATTTGGGCTGGGTCAGGTAACAGATCGGTCGTACCCTTTTTCAGTCGCCGGATTGGTCTACAGGGTGATTTCAACGCTGAGCCCGCCCGGATTGATGCCGGGGCTCGCTATACCATGCGTAACGAAAAACGGGCGATTGCTGGGTTATACATTCATCAGGCCGAAACGGAAAACTCTCCTGCCGCTAGCTTCGGGGTAGCGCGCTACCTGCATAACTACGGGTCGGAAAACAACGTGGGAGTAATGCTTACTCACCGGCTGGATGAAGCTTCCTCTGAGTTAGGGCTAGCCCAAAGGAACAATACTACACTGACCGTGGACGGATTTATGCGCCCCAAGGATGAACTCACTATTTCGTATATGGTGTCTGGTTCGCGTGATAATTCCAACGACACACTAGGAGTAGCTGGAAACTTTTTTGCGGGGTATAGCACCAATCGGTGGTACTTGGGTTGGCTGACGAATTTTGTGTCGCAGGACTACAATCCCGATATGGGCTTTGTCTTTCAGAAGAACGTGATTTGGCACAATCCCGGCGGATACTTCATCTGGCGACCGAAGAACCTGCCCTGGATTCGCCGCTTTGATCCAGGTCTGTTTGTGAACTACTACCAAGATGCTAACAATCCGGGCAACTTTCAGCAGGGAAGCCTTTACTTGTTTCCAATCTATATATTCTTTGCCAATAACAGTTTTTTAGAATACGCCATCTATCCGACCTGGCAGAATATCAATTTTGATTTTGCCCCGTTGGGTATCCGTATTGCCCAGGACAACTATTACTATACTCGGCAGGCAGTTCGCTTCCGCACCGACCAGTCAGCTAAACTTTCGGTTTCAGGTACAATTGAGTGGGGCGGCTTCTACAACGGGCAGCGAACCAGCGTGGAAGCAGGGCTGCGCTTTGTGCCGATCCCCCACGTAGCCCTCACCGCCGACTACGAGTTTAACGATCTCAGGAATTTAGGGGAGCAAACGGAAAACCTTCGAACTCATCTGACCACACTGGGGGCCCGCTTTGCCCTGAATCCTCGACTGCAGTTATCAGCCTTTTATCAGTACAACACCTTTGACGAGCAGGGTCGCTGGAACATCCGGGGCAGTTGGGAATATCAGCCTTTATCATTTATCTACCTTGTCTTCAACGATACTCGTATCGATGGGCTGGAGAACCCACTAGAGGAGCAGCAATTCATCAGCAAAATCACTTTTCTTAAACAGTTTTAATATGAAAGGCCGACCCGATTTGCTTAAAATAGCCCCGATAGCTAATTCGAAAACTTTCACTTAATTATCAGGAAATCACCATGTCAGGTATAAAACCAACCATTGCATCAGAGCGACTACAGGTATTGGATGCGCTACGGGGATTTGCACTTTTCGGAATACTACTAGCAAACCTGTACAGCTTCATGGGATACAATACCTACAGTCCCGAGGAGATTATCGTGTTACCAGTGCTGGATCGTGCTGTATTGTTTTTCATTGACTGGTTTGTCGAGGGCAAGTTTTACGGGATTTTCTCTATCCTTTTTGGGGTCGGCTTTGCTCTCCAGGCAGAGCGTCTCCGAAGTGCCAATTCGAGTTTTCCTGCCTTTTGGTTCAGGCGCATGATAGTTCTTTGTTGTATCGGTTTATTACACATGTATCTAGTCTGGAACGGAGATATTCTAACGCTTTACAGCTTACTGGGAATGTTATTGCCGTTTTTTCTGAATCTCTCAAATCGGGCCTTACTGCGTTGGATTGTAGTTTTGTTGTTGATCCCACTACTTATTCATGGTCTCTTGTATTTTACACCAGAGGCTTCGTTTTGGGGATCTATGCGTCATTTTTCGGGAGGCTTAAAAGCAGAGTGGGGTTTTGCGGACCGGTCGCTTCTGGAGATGCGAACTTCTGATTCGGCATGGGAAGTATTTTCGGTGAATGTCTTGTATGCGATTCCACGACCGATGAGTTATTTGATGTCGGGTCGTTATTTTCAGGTGCTGGGGCTGTTCTTGATTGGTCTATTGTTAGCGCGGTACTGGCTGCCGAGAATTCGCAGCAACGACATCTCAGTTCCATCTGCGGCAGTTTGGGTAGGCGTAATTGGGCTAGTGACCTCATTGGGCTACGCGGTAATTAAAGGGACTATCGGTACTCCCTTCGCCGTGAGTGAGATAGGTCTCATTCAAGCGGTGGTCTACCATATCGGCTCCACAAGTCTCGCTCTAGGAACTTCTATGCTCATCCTTTATGTCTGGGCATCAGGTCGGGCGAAGCTTGTGTTTCGGAACCTTGCTTTACTAGGTCGTATGGCGTTGACGAACTACATATTTCAGAATGTAACGGCGGTGCTATTATTTTTCGGCTACGGTTTAGCCCTGATGCGTGAGGTGCCCTTTGCCTACCTGCCTTGGTTTGCCTTCGGTATTCTGGCGGCACAGTGGGCTTTCAGCCGTGCCTGGCTCCGACGATTCAAACAAGGACCGCTGGAATTCGCATGGCGCAAGCTGACATATCGCTCAGCAAGATCGAAATGATATGACCAGGATATTAATAGCTAAGGTCGCAAAGAAAACCATTACTGAGGTATGCTTTCAGTTCTCGATGAGAGCAACAATGTTCTCTACGTCTTGAGGATTTTTAATCATAAGCTTACTCCGCTGGTAGACATCCTGAAAGGTCAACCGACTGTTCTCTTGCGCGGTGGTATCCAGCAAAGTTCTGAAAAAGGCAGTATCACCCACGGCTTCAATAAGCTGGTACAGCGCTACAGCTCCCTTGTTTGTTTCTAGATACTCCGCGCCATCGGCATACAAAAGTGCGGGTTCCGTATTTGGTTCGTTGTTTCGGTCTTTGGCGTATTTATCCATTTTCTTGTCTATCAGCAGTTGTACGGCTTCTTCACCAAAGGTTTCCTCTACAAACTGTAAGCCTATTGCTTCTGGCAATGCCTTACTCAGCATGTCTGCCCCTTGTACATTAGCGATACGAAGCTGGTTTTGCACCCACAGACTAGCTAAGCCACTGCCTACGTTTTGGTAGATGTAAGCCTTCTCCTGAAGCCCTTCGGTATCGGCTACCCAGCCTTCTTTTTCGGACAAAGCAATCGTATTCGCAAAGGTGTAGGCTGGGTCTTGCCAACGGTGAATTTCAACCAATTGTAACTTATCCGCTACGGACCCTGCCCCAAAATGCTTCTGCATAAAAGCGATGCCCTGATTCATAGCATCTTGGTATAATTCGATATTGAACGTATGAAAAGGCTTATGGAGAATAGAGTAGCTCATCCCTTTTGCTTCACCACTTACCACAGCGTAGTCGGAAGATCCCAGTTGCCAGTTGAACACCGCCGGTTTCTCGATGTTGTAAAAAGCAGTAGTACGACCATCCTTCTCCTCGGTTTTAACTAGCTCGCCTGCGGCAAATGGTATTTGACCGGCTTCGGTGCTGATAGAGATACTTCCTTTGACAAGTTTCGCATCGGGGGCGTAGGCATCCTGGCCCTTCGCCACTGGGTCATCGATGGATGCCATACGCGAAGTAAGTCTTTCCAACTCCTGCTCTTCCCTTTTCCGGTTTTCTACCAGCTCTTTTTCACTATCGTAACCTATTACCGGAAGAAAATCCTGTACATTCGCAAAACTCCCTTGGTAGGTTAAGTCAGCTTGCGCATCACTTTGGGTAAAGCCCACATATTGCTTCTCCGCCTCCAGCGAAAGTTGTAGTAAACTGTCTGCCCGATCAGCTTTCGGGATGAGGTAAGCCGTTAGGTTTTGCTCTTCGTCTTCTTTGACTAGTTTCAGTTCCTGCCCGTTCAGAGTGAGATGGCTGACGCTGACAAAATCTTTCCAGTTCAGGAAAATAGTATCCATACCGGGTTCTTTGACAAGTACAATATTTGCTGAGTAACTTGCCCGCCTTTCTGATGGAAAGAGGCCTAGCTCCAGATCAACTTCTGCATACTTCGGTTGCGGACGGGTTTCCAGATACTTGTATTGCTTTTCATAGGCAGCATCTAATCGTTCTTCCTCAGCCTCTGGGGTAAAGTTTCCGATGTCGTACACATTTTTGCTGATGAACGACATGAGCAACAGAAAGGCTCCGAAACATGCCAGCATCGCCACTTTTGAGATGGGGCTAAGCTGCCTATTTTTAAGCGAAAGTCGGTTGCTCCATTTCTTGTCGGAACCCCGTTTCCAAAGCCATACGCCTGCCATGACCAATGCTGTTGCCAGTGAGAGCCATAAAAAGAAATACCAGTTGGCAGCCTGCTGAAAAATACCATATCCGCTGGTTTCGGAATAGTCCTCTATGCCGGGGACAAAAGCGAAGCCCAGGCGCAAGTCTTCCATTAGACCCAAATCAAAAGATATGACCAGAAATAAGAAGGTTCCCACACTTAGGATATGGGTCAGGATTCTATTTCCACTTATTGAGGCGACAAAAAATACCCAGGCAGCGTAAAGTACAAAGTTCAGGAGCGCCCAGCGATACAAGAGTAAATCCTCGACAAAACGCCCTACATCGATATAAGAAGCCCCTCCCAGTAAAATCTGTGTAAATATGGAAGTAGCGATGAAGCTGACACTCAACACCAAAGACAAGCCGATAATCGCCACAAAGCGAGAAAGTTGGGTTACCCAAACCGGAACGGGTAAAGAATCAGTAATCTGCCAGATGTTGACGATTTTGTCTTTGAAGAATAACTCCCCTGCCCAGATCATGATCAGCATATTGACAAATACGCCCCACTGCAACCGGAAATAAGTCATATTACTACTGATGGGGACTTCCTTGCCGATGTAGTAAGTTGCATTCCAGGTGACGTTCTGCAAAAAGACCATCAACAGAATAATGCCTAGGATGATCTTAAAAGAAGTAGGGCGAACGATATTCAGGAATTCCAATTTGGACAAGGTCCAAAGCTTTTTCATAAAATCAGGGGTACGGAAGTATCTGTTGACTTTTGGGAGTTGCAGGGCAGCATTTCCTATGGCACCATTTTCTTCTTTGAGTTTTTTGGATTTATCTGAACCAGCCTGGATAAAGTATTTGAAGGAAAATTTATAATAGGCAGCCACTGAAAGAAGTATAGCTATTCCCAGCCAAAGCAGCCGGTTTTGTAGGATATAACCCGATAGCTGAAAGTATTCTGTGTTTTTTTCTAGTGGAGTTTGCAGTTCAGTATAATGCTGTGCAGCCACATACCCTCCCGGATCTACCAGTAGGTAAGCCAACAGGTTATCCCCTCCCCCGGTTTCGTAGGAAGTCTGTGCGATCAGGAAGGTGATCACCACAGCAAAAACAGCCAGGTAACTGGTGGCTATCCTTCGGGATACGACGATTGCGAAAAAAACCAGGCCTACATAAAACAACAGATTGGGTACTGTGAATATAAGCCAACCATGAAAGAGCTGCCCCCAGGGCGTAGGACCAAACCGCTGTGCTTCACCAATGCCAGAATAAGGCACCAGCAAATGCCCCACAATCATTCCCGTACTGATGATGACCAGGTACAGAAATGCCGCCAGGAAACGTCCGATAAAAAACTGCTTCTCATTAATGGGCAAGGCGTAGGTCCACTGAGCCGATTTGTACTGGATGTCTTTGTACAGTACACCCCCGGTTGCTATGGCGATGATGATGATCATCAGCATGCCCATCGCTGTATAATTCCGGTAAATGATACTGGGCGCATTCATGAGTACCTGCTCGTTGGCAAAATAATCAAAACTGCCTTTGGAATACCAGATTCCCTGAAATACCAACATCAGAAAAAATATCAATGAGATCCAGCTCAATAAGCGTTGACGGAGTTCACTTTTGATGATAGAAAATACAGTTCTCATATCAGTTTTCGCTTAGTATTTTAAAATAGGCATCCTCTAGCGAAGGGGCTTTCGCGTCAAATTCACCCGATGGGACATCATCTGCCAGCACTGTAATCATCATTTTACCGGCAAAAAAGCGCTGGGAGATGACCTTATAGTTTGTCTGGTAATCAGGAAGTTGCTCTTTTCTGATGGGCACTTCATAGAGCTTTCCTCTCAGACTTTCTTCCACTTCCTGCGGCTTGCCGGTAAGTACCACCTTGCCATTGCCAATGATGGCCATGTCGGTACAAAGCGTGCTTACATCCTCTACAATATGGGTGGAGAGGATCACCACCGCGTTTTCTCCAAGCTCAGAAAGTAAATTATAGAAACGGTTTCGTTCCATGGGGTCCAGGCCTGCCGTGGGCTCATCCACGATAATCAGATCAGGATTTCCTATCAGTGCCTGAGCAATGCCAAAGCGCTGCTTCATGCCCCCTGAATAGCCATCCAACTTCTTGCTTCTCGCATCGTAAAGGTTCACTTTTTGAAGTAGAGCCTCTACCGTATCTTTCCGTTCACCTTTCTGCATGATGCCCTTCATATCTGCTATATGAGAGAGCAATTCCTCTGCAGTTACATTGGGATAAACGCCAAACTCCTGTGGTAAATAGCCAAGCGTTTTTCTCAATTTTTCAGGTTCTTTCGCTACATCAATCCCGTTGAAGTAGATGGTACCTGAATCCGCATCCTGTAGTGTAGCGATTGTTCGCATCAGGGTAGATTTACCCGCTCCGTTTTGCCCCAGCAGGCCAAACATACCTTTGCCAATGGTTAATGATACATCTTGCAAGGCTTTGACCCCATTGGGATAGGTTTTCGATAGGTTTTCTATTGTCAGGTTCATAGGTCAGAAGATAAAAGGAATTAATCGGGTAGTTTTAGTTCGGTAAGCTGCGTAAGGCTTACCAAACTGCTCTAGCATCATAGCCTCTTCCTTATTGACACGCAGAGCATACAGCAGTCCAAACCCCACTAAGCCGGATAAACCACTAATGTAGTTGGGAAGCAATAAGGCTTGTAGTATAACCCAAAGCCAGATAGCCGTATACATAGGGTGCCGAATATGCTTATACACCCCCCAATCTACAATTTGGTGCTCTTCGCGAATTTCTAGCGTAGGCGACCAGTTTCTTCCCAAGTCCTTGTGGGAGCGATAAAACAACCACAACGTGGGTACGGTAAGCGCTATGCCGATTAGGTTTAAGAAGACGGGAAGTTGGTAGTTAGCAAAGGAAAATAAGGGCGTAAATACGTACAACATGGGCAAAAGAACCATTCCCAAAGTGGCACAGGCCAACAGAATTTTCTCTTCTCCGGTTTTACGGTCTGATTTTATCAGGTTCTTTTTTTGCTTTTGGGCAAAGGGGTATCGTATCAGGAATGCTCCTAGCCAAAATACCGTAAAAACCACCTTTAAAAGTAAAGTGTCCATACTAAATAAGGGATGTGGTTGGTTTTAGAAACAAAGTTTTCAGTTCATCAAAATGACTTAGCACCAATAGACCATTAAGTGCGAACATTACCCCGTCAAACAGGATAAAGCCTAGATATCGAGAGATGAACACATGAGTCATAAGTAGGCATAAAAGCAGAGGAACCATCATGACGGAACCTAGCAGGTAGGTGCGTTTGAAAACCAGTAAGAACCCATTGAGCAACTGAAAAAAACCGACAAAGTAAAGGTAACCAGTACCCATCAGCAAGTCGTAAAACTCAAAGAACTGAGGGTCAGTCATGGCTATATCTGACTTGAAGACCGACGGATTGTAGGGTAAAAATAGCTTTTCAATACCCGCATAAATGAAAACGAGGGCCAGTAGAAATCGAATGATGTATCTGGCAATTTTCATAGGAAACTAGAATTTAGCAGTCACGGTCAACCCATAGGTGCGCGGCAATCCGAAAGAAGCCGCGTTAAAACCACCCACCCCGTATCCATAGCTGAAGTAAGCTTCATCACTGAGGTTTTTCCCCCAGAAAAAGACATCTACATGTTGAGAAGTGACGCCCAATCTCGCATTCAGTAGACCATACGCGTCCTGGGTGTAGTCATTGGCTACATCCCAGAATATTTCGGATTGATATACATAGTCCAGCGTAGTTTCTAGATTGAATTTCTCGGTGATGGGCAGGATATAGTTGACGTTGACATTTCCGTTGAATTCGGGGGAAACGGGCAGTTGATTACCCGACTCATCAATATCCAATGGTTCAAACGTGTTAGGGTCTATTGCCTGGAATATAAAATCAAGAATTTCAGTGTTCAAATAGCCTAGGTTTAGATTGAAGGTAAGGCCTCGGGCAGCTACCCATTGGCTTTCCATCTCCAAACCATAACTTCTGGATTTTCCAATATTAGCTGTACCGAAATTAAAACTGTTTGGATCAAGAAGGGTGAATACCTGCTGATTGGTGTAGTTGATTAGAAAGCCAGTCAGATTCAGCTTTATCCTGTTTTCAGCCAAATTAGACTTGAGCCCTAGCTCGTAGTTTAAGGTGTTTTCCGGGTCAAAAGGAGCATCCTCCGGATTGGTAGTAAAGTAATTGATGCCACCCGGTCGATACCCTCGGGCTACATTGGCAAAAAGAAACGTTTGATCATTGGCCTGATAACTCACTGATAATTTGGGAGAGATAGCTGTAAAATCTACCTCTTCCTCAAAACTACCTTCAGGTATCTCGGGGTTGGTGAATGTGCGGTCTACCTCGGCGGTGACTTGTTCGTAATCAAATCTTAGCCCTCCAGTTACTGTCCATCGCTCACTTAACTCATAATCTGCCTGTCCGTAAATCGCCAACCCGTTTTGCACCTGTTCAGTCTGATCCCTTCTCACATAAGGAGCAAGAGGGTCAAAGCTGGCATCAGCGCCTACTCGAAGATTTTCGTCTATTTCTTGGTCAAGGCGATAAAGAAATACTCCCCCAGTCCAGTTAAACGAGCCTGATGTGCTCGAGGTCAGCCTGATTTCTTGGGAAATATTGGCTAACGTGTTACTTCCAAAGGCGGACTGAATGTCAAACTCGGTATAATCAAATTCATCTAGACGTTGCTGATCGGTGTATTGGTACGCAGTTACCGAACTTAATGTGAATTGGTCAAAATCATACAGGACAGTGGCTGCCACATTATGCGTGATGACCTGTCGATTGACATCTTCGTTAAAGCTGGTTCTGTAGAGAGAGTTTTGGAGGATGTCCTGGAAACTATTTTCAGGAGTAGCCAGCATAAAAACATATCCATCAGACTCCCGATCTTGGATGCTATACTGCAAAGCTAATGAGAGCCGATCGCTGGCTTGAAATTTCAGACGCATATTGGCATCCAATGTCTCCCGATTTTGGAGATCTTTGTCGAGAAAGGTGTTGGTTACAAATCCATCCCGATTAGTATAGTTGGCATTTCCTCGGAAAAACAGTTTATCCTTAATTATCGGGATGTTGATGCCCAGACCAAATTCGCGGGCATTTAAATTGCCAACCCCTGCCGTAGCAAATCCACTCCATTCATTTTTCGCCTTTTTACTGGTGATCTTGATTACTCCGGCTAGGGCATTTCGTCCGTAAAGTGTTCCCTGAGGCCCCCTCAGCACTTCTATTTGTTCTACATCGGTCAGTGATAGCGGGAAAGCGTAGGTAGTGAAGTAGGGCACATCGTCTATGTACAAACCGACACTTGGCGTAAAATCTATGGTAGATATACCTCTACTGGCGATTAGGGTAAATGATCCGATAGTTCCGTCATCGTAGGTTCTGAAATTAGGAGCGATGCTATTAAGCTCCGTAAATTGTTTTACTTGTAGCTGCTCAATCTGTTTAGCTTCCAAAGCCGAAACCGAAGCAGCTGTTTTCTGGATGTTCTGCAATCGGCGATCAGCCGTCACAATAATTTCGTTAAGCTGGGATGGCACTTGGGTCAGGGCAAAATCAACCGTCAACGACTCATTGGCTATACTCACCGCTTGTTGTCTTTTCTCAAATCCCACAAAGGCGACTTCCAGAAAGTATGAGCCTGGCCTTAAGTCAGTAATTTCGTAAGTGCCGTTAGCCTCAGCAATGGCGCCTTTGGTCGTTTGTAGTATGCGCACGGTAGCTCCCGGTAGCGGCTTTCCTTCTTTATCTTGTACGGTGCCTTTTAAAGTGACCGATTGAGCCGCGACTGATAGCGTGGCGAGTACCAAGATATTAGCCAAAGCAAATGCAATTAGGTTGCGTGTAGATGAATAATGTAGTAATTTAACCATTTGGTCTAGTTGTTATTTAGATTAATTCTAAATAATTGTTATCTTGATGCAAGAATAGCCATAAGACACCCAAACCGTTTACGCAAACCGGATTTTGTTTTTACGAATTTGGGATATCAACGAATCCCTCATGAGAACTACCCTAACAACTGACGACCTCGCCGAAATCATTCATGACCAAGCTTACCCACAAAACTTCGCCGCTGACTGTGGGCTATCCGAGAATGTGATTAACACCCGCTACAAAGGCACCCAAGCGCATATTCAAGAGGTTCATTTTGATGGGGTAATGATTCATCATGGTCACTACTCATTTCAGGATGACTTTACTATCGTAGGTGGTTTTGACCAACCTATGTTAGAAATGCATTTTAATCTAATGGGTCGCTCAGGAGGGCAGACTACTGGCTTCCGTGAAGAGATCTTTGTCGAAGATGGAGAACATGCTATCATCTACATGCCTGAGCCTACCGGACGCTTTCATTTTGAAGCGAATATGCGTTTGGAAGCAGTGGAAATCTGTTTCACCCCTCAGTATTTTCAGCGCTTTCATAACCAGACCTGTCAGATTATTGACCAGTTTATGGAGTCCATAGAAAAGCAGCAACCGCTTCGTATGCCGAACAATGGAAAAATAGATCCACTAATGCAGCATACGGTACAGCAGCTCGTCCAGAACCCTTTCCAGGGATCAGTACGGCGCTTGTATATAGAAGCGAAGGTATTGGAACTCTTATCTATTCAATTAGCCTCTTTTGAGAAGTTAATGGGAGGCTGTCACTGTGGCCAAACCTCCGAACCCGATCAGGAAAAACTCTATCATGCCAAAAAGCTGCTGGAGGAGCGACTACACAATCCGCCTACTATTTATGAGCTATCCCACTTGGTAAGCCTTAATGAGTTTAAGCTTAAAAAAGGGTTTAAGGCACTATTTGGGAATACTATATTTGGGTATTTAACTGACTACCGGCTAGGCTTTGCCCGCCAATACTTACTAGAAACCGATAAACCCATCGCCGATATTTCTGATATGATTGGCTACAGCCAGCAGCAACACTTTAGCACCGCGTTTAAACGAAAATACGGAATTACACCTCGTGATTTGAGGAGGTGAGCTTTGTATAAATTCAACTTTTGCCATTGGGGTGCCCACTGTCACTCATCTTCTTAATCTTTGCCGAATCCTAATTTGATGGTCTGGAAAATCCGCTAAGGCAGCAAACTATCAGCAAAATCACCTCTTTGAAGTAGTTTTGACAGACACGATTTACCAAAATTTATTTTCCAACATAGAAAGTAGCGACATGCCAGCGGCCGCTCCCGAAATAAAGAGATTCCATTCCCGATGTTTTGCGCCAATAACATTCAGGAAGAGAAAGGATACACTGACAATAGCCAGTACCACTAGCAGCTGTCCGAGTTCAATACCAATATTAAAACCCAGTAAGGGTATTAGAATAGTAGTTGGATCCATGAGTAGTGCCTTGAAGTAATTAGAAAAGTCCATACCGTGAATGATGCCGAAGAACAAAGCCATTGCGTAGTTTCTCCCCATTTTTTTAGGTGTTTCAGCGGAATTTGAACCTAATACGTTATTAAGGGCAGTAATAAATATGGTGGTAGGGATCAGGAATTTGATAATGTTGGAAGGAATTGTGAAGATGTCTAGCGAGGCAAGGACCAATGCGACGCTGTGACCGATGGTAAACGCAGTGACTAGGATGAGAATATTTCTCCATTGTTGGATACGGTAGATGGCACAGAGGGCTATTAGAAAAAGGATATGGTCGTAGCCGGCCAGATCGGAGATATGCTGGAAACCTAGCTTGAGGTAAAATTGAAACGGATGCATATCAGAATGCCAGTTGGTGAACTGCGGTTTTTTTATTGAGCATCAGGCTTTTAGATTCTCCTCGGGCGTGGACGTAAACGATGTTGTTTTGATCGAAGAACAGGTCGGTGAAAACTGCATTTTTGATTTCCAATGACGCTAATGGCGGACGTTGCTGGTGCTCGAAGTAGACCCACAAAGCGGTGTTATCCCCTTCACCGCTTAATTTCTTATGTTTAATTTGCAGGTCTACTAGCTGACCGTTGACCTTTACGTAGAAAAATCGGTTCAGATAGTCGAGCAACATCGGGTTTGCTTGGGCTGACTCCTGGGGTTGGCAAAAAGCCAGCTCATTACTGTAGGGATCAAAAACGATAGCTTCGTTCACATCGGTTAGAAAGAGCTTGAGATTGATAGTCAGCATCTGTTTATCAGACAAATATTCAATCTCGCACAGCGACAACCTCAGAGGGTGAGCTATCGCCGTGATGGCTGGTCCTAATAACCCCACTAGAATGAATACAAATAATAATCGGTGCAAAACCTAAAAATTGATCACTCAGGAAGATGCACCGGATTGTATCTGTTCGGCAACCGCCTGAACCTCTTTGAAGACCCGAATTAAATTACCACCCCAGATTTTCTCAATCTCTTCTTCCGTGTACCCCCGTTTCACCAGTTCTACCGTAATATTCATCACTTCACTGGCATCAAATACCCCCTCAATTCCTCCACCTCCATCAAAATCACAACCAATACCGACGTGATCAATGCCCGCTATCTTAGCAATATGATCAATGTGATCGGCAACGTGTTCTACCATGGCTGGAGGGTTCGGGTATTTCTCGTTGAGTTCCTGAAAGGATTGCCGAAGGGCTGCTCGTTCTTCGTCAGTCATTTCACTGATTGCTGTCATGGTAGCTCGTAACTCGGCTACCGCAGAATCTCGCTGCGGGTTAGGCGGGGCTTCCCGAAGATAATCGGCAAGCATGGTGAGTTGTACCACCCCGCCGTTTTCTGCCATAAGCTTCAACATTTCATCCGTCATATTACGCTCGTGATTGGTCACGGCCCGGGCATTGGAGTGACTAGCAATAATTGGGGCTTTGGATAGAGCAATGGCATCGTAGAATACACTGTCATTACCGTGAGAAACATCGACCATTATACCCAAACGGTTCATCTCCTTCACCACTTCTTCGCCAAAAGTACTGATCCCCCCGTGTTCGGGTCCATCCGGATCAGTAGCCGAATCGGCTAAATCGTTGTTAGCTGAATGCACCAGCGTAATATAGCGTACTCCTTTGTCGAAGTACTCGGCAACGTTAGAAATATCCTGGCCAATAGGATAGCCATTTTCAATACCGATATAAATCGCTCGTTTACCCGCTTTTTCCAGTGTATAAGCATCATCGGGGTTGACAGCTAGTCCAACAATATCAGAATTCTTTTCAGTAGAAGTTACGATGGAATCGATCATTTGCAGACACAGCGCTTTGGCGCGGGTGTTACCGTCGTCATCTCGGATGTCTTGGGCTACAAATGCCGCAAAGAAAATGGCATCCAACCCGCCTTCAATCATCCGGGGATAGTCCACCTTGGAGCCCGTTTCTCGAGGATCATGTCGTTCGGCCATATCGAAACCTGGCTCAATCATACGCAAGGGAGTGTCGGCGTGCGTATCAAGGGTGAGCACTCGCTTGTGGATGGCAAGCGCCCTTTGGGTCAATTCTTCTTCGGTTTCCTCTTCTGCCTCAGGGGCAGTCTGTTTGGCGGTACAACCGAATAACAATAGCACGAATAGAAGCGAAAACACAGGATAATTCCTAAGTGAGGTATAAGACATAGATGTTAGATTAGGGAAGGACTTAATTTTGGTAGTTAGTATGTGGACTTAATTGTATTGATGAAAAGTATCTATAATACAAGAAAATGAAAACAAAATTTTTTATTCGATCGAAATTGCCAGATAAAATTTTAAATATCTTGCTCAGTGCAATTTATAAAAAAAGGAGAAAAGAATAAGGTTATTGGAGATTTATTAGCAGGAAGGGCAAAGAGTAAGGTGGGGAAACATATATCCCCACCTTACTCTTTACTCATAATTCTGCGCTCACCGTTAAGATGAAAAACTACAATCACTATTCATGAAATAAGACCAAGACCAAAGTAGCTGAAACAACTTATTCACAATTACAAAAAGAATTAAATACTAAGCTTTATTCCCCCGTTGACCACGAATCCATCTACCGGAGCGTAAATGTCTCGGAATATTGGGTCAGTCACCGGACCAGTAAATATGGTATCAAAACGGGTCTGGCGGGTGTCCAAAAAGTTCTCAAAGTTAAGGAACAGCGAAAAACGAGAGAATACTTTCTCCATCATCAGCCCGCAAATCCAATAAGACTGCCCAGTAGTCCCGTCGGAAAGGGGTTGGGGGCTGAAGTAGTAGGCTTCCAAACCGATACGTCCCTTGCCGTGTACCTCGTAGACCAGTACGTTGTTGAGCCGATGCCGAGCGGTTAGTGGCAGCGGAGTTACTTCATCGCCGAAGTGCCGTTTCACATCGGCGAGGGTGTAGCCAATAAACAGTTTGAACTGCTGGTACTGCAATTTGAGATTAGTCTCCATTCCTCGGGACAATACATAGCCATCCGCGTTGCGAAAAGAATAAAACCCCTCTGAAGTGTGGGTGAGCAACAATGGATCGGTCAGTTGGGTGATGAAAAATAAATGGTTGACCGAAAAAGCCACCTGATCCTGAAATAGTCCAGTTCGGTAGTTTATATCCCAGTTCCCTCCGATGGATCGCTCTAGCATGGTAGATTCCGTGATGATAGGTAGCACTTGTTGGAACTGTCGTTCCTCGGCCTCTTCGGTGAAAATAGACGGAGTTTTATAGCCTAGTCCGCCGCCCAGACGGGAGGTGAGTTGAGGCGATACCTTCAGCAAAGCGGAAATTCGGGGAAGCGCCACCCACCCGTAATCTACCACATAATCTCCCCTTAACCCGGCTTCTAGCGTGAACTGCTCGGAGAATAAGTAGGTACTCTGTACGAATCCCCCGGCAATGGTCTGATCCTGATCTCGGTCTTGAACGAAAGACGATGTTTCCCGGAACCGGTCGGTCCACAGATTCAATCCGGTAATCCACTCAAACTTATCGGTGCTAACCTGATAATTTATTTCGGAAAAAGATGCCAACTGGTATCCGGTAAAGCGGTAGTCCGGAACTTCAATATCGCGATCAAATACATTGAAACTACTTTTGAAAACTAAGGATTGATGCTCATTGAAACGATGGGTTAGAGAAAGCTGACTGGTCGTTCTTCGGGTATCGTTACGCTCAAAATAGCGGTTGGGGTTTTCGGCAGGCTCCTCGATGTATTGCAAGTCGCCGCCCAGTCGGTCTTCGGTGCTTAGATTGAGTCCTAGGCTCACTTCCGTCGCTTCACTGGGGTACCAGTAGAGTATGGGATTCAGCGTATACCGCTCGAACTGGGGAATGGCGGTGAGTCCTATATCTGCCGGGTCGTAGGGAGCATTACTGTTGCGGGAAGCAAATACAGTGAGGCCGTATTTCTTCCACTTTTTACCGTAAAAGCCGCTTAGATCTAAGCCCCCGGCCGAAGTGAGATTAACCATAAAATCGGTCACCCGCTCATCGGCGGGGCGGCGGGAAATCAGGTTAATTAAACCAGCAATGGCTCCGCCTCCGTAGAGCGTAGACGCACTCCCTTTGATCACCTCTACCTGCTGTAAATCCAAGGGAGGAATTTGCATAATACTCAACCCCCCGGAGAATCCGGCGTACAATGGAAATCCATTGCGGAGCAACTGGGTGTACCTTCCCTCCAGTCCCTGAATACGGATGCTGGAGTTAGCCGAAGTAGCGGACGTTTGCTGGGTTTGGATACCGGTGCTTTCGTTGAGGAGCATCCGAATATCACCAGGTTTCATATTAGCTTTTTCGGCCAGTTCCTCGCCAGCGATGATCTCCACTCGGGTAGGTACATCCGCGATGGTACGACTACTTCGGGTAGAGGTTACCGTAATCTCTTCCAGTTCCTCTTCATGGGAGTGCAATTCTACTGTGCGGGTTTGACCATCATCCTCGGGAAACTGGAGAGTGATGGATTGATCTTCGTAACCCACAAACCGAAAAACGATCTGTACCGAGCCGTTGGGAAGGTTGTCGAACTGTACTTGGCCATTGACATCGGCTACCTGTCCTTGAGGGTCACCTTTAATTTGAGCGGTAGCTCCCACTAATGGTTCTTGGCTGTGGTGATCTTTCACGATAGCCGTGAATCGATGTTGAGCCCATAAGCTCCCGGATAGGCCGATCAGGCAGAGCCCTACTATTATTTTTTTCATGGTATAATCAATAAAAATGAGTGTTCACCCTCAGGTGAAGAAAAATTGCAATAAGAATGTATGAGCACTCCGAATCGATGACCTGCGGATAGCCACAAGTATCAGTAGCATGACAGCATAATCCTCTAGCGACTTCCGAATTAGGATTGATCGTTAGTGGTAGGGTAATGAAGCTGACGAATTACTTATGAGTGCAGGGAAGGTGAGATAGACTGGGGCGGCTGCCACACTGGGGATAACCAAGCCGATGCCCAATGAGACATTACAAAAAAAGAGGTGGCCTGATCGGGCGCTAAAGGCATAGCCTTTTGGGATAAAAAAGTAGATAGACTGGCTACAAAGCCACTGCAATTCCCACAAAGCACGAATGGGGAGCAGTTTTGATCTTGAGCGTCAGAAGGATATTCTGAAGAATCATGATCGTGATGATGCTCTGCCGCAGTATCGGAACAGGGGTCATCAAAGCAGAGGTCATCTTCCCAACAGCAGGGGGCAATTGACAAATAAAGCACCCAGAGAGAATATGTGAAGATTAGCACCCGCATTGAGCAAAAGTAAAATAGGAAACAGTAGGGTACAAATGTTACGCTGGTTTTGTAAGCACTGTTTAGTTTAAGCTAAAACATTCCCTATTAATGAAATCGAGACAAGCGTCGCGAAAAATATCTTCCGGCTTTTTATAAATTTTTGCGTTTATCTTTATCTGGCCAGCAAACCGATTGCTTAACTTGGGTTGCAACTCCTTTACTTTCATATTCAAATAATATGAAAGAATGGGGATGCGAAGATCAGATGATTTCCATTGCAATTTTAACCGCTCCTTTTGCTTGGCAATTTCATAGTAGAAATTGTCCAGTCCATGTAAGTTGGCAAATTCTTGATTTCCTAGCGCATCAATAACTATTCGGTTGTCAGAGGATAGGACAAACGTGATCTCTCGGATATTCTCCGTTTCTATCAAGTCATTTATTTGCCGCGCCATATCGTTGTCAAATTTTACAGAATTCCCGAGCGAAGTACAGTAGTAGTTTTCCTGCTTGAACGTGTTGTTAATTAGAGGTTCAAGGTGATCAGTTGGGCAAATAAAATAGAGATGCTTCCGCATGTTGCACGGCGTTTCATGGCAGATGGAACGACATGATATGGGTGGATTTACTATTCATCATTCCGTTCACCTCTCCAAAAAATTAAGAAGTAGTAATCAATTACTTGTCTCAAAGACTTTTTACATCAATTACTTCAAAGTTGCGGGCATCAAAGTAATCATCTAACCCGTAGTCGGTATTGATGATAATTCCGCCCAACAGCGTTACTTTATCTACATGAAATTCATCTTTACAGTCTTTCAGGTACTCATGGACTTTCTTATCGATGATTTCATAAGCCGCTTCGGTAATGGCTTTTTCGGGGTTGTCACTCGCCAAGATTCGTTCTTGGTAAGGCAGTAGGCTTTCTTCCAGCTTCATTTGCTGGTAGTCTTCTTCCTTTAATACCGGTTTATAATCGCCGCCTTGGAATCTACTCAATGCTAGCATGAGAGCTCCACAAGAATTACCTTTGTGATCTTGACGGGGTCGGTACATCTTACCCAAGTCGCCCTCTAATGTGGCACCGATATGAGGGCCATAAAAAATAAATGCGCTCCCATCGTCAGGAATATGATGAGCAAAGGCAGTCATACCGGTTTGTCCGGCAAAAGGTAAGCCGCCCAATCCCCCCATAATGAATGGACCAAATAGCACATTGAAAAACATGGTAGAGGGCACGTTTATATCATCGGAACACAACGAGGTGGCCATTAACGCTTTGGAAACATCGATATGGTGTTCAAGTTGCATTTTTCCCAAGTAATGGATGGAGGTATCTTTTGCATCTATGGCATTGGGAAAGTAACCTTTCACAATCTGGTCAAACTTTCTTTGTAACATAAGTGGGTAAGATTAGTGTAAATTTTAAATACTCGATCCTAAGTATATACCGGCCAATTATCTTCAAAACGGTGACCAGCAACTACGGCTCTTCCTTCTAGGCTATTCACTAAGCACTTACGCAGTTCTCGGCTAATGGCTTCTTCGTCTAAATCTTGACCGATAATTACCAACTCATTCATCCGGTCGCCCCATTGCTCATCCCACTTTTCCATGATGGCTTGGCGGCTTTCTACGTACCCTGGGTTCAGCATTCTTTCCAACTCAGGTACCGATGCCCACCAGCGACCGTAAGCATCCGCTCGAATCGAACCCCCTGCTTGGCTCCAAATTAGCGCTTGGTCAGGACGAGAAGCCAGCCAGAACAATCCTTTACTGCGTATGACATTGCCTGGCCAATCGCGGTTAACGTACTGCCAGAAACGCTCGGGATGAAAAGGTCGGTGATCCCGAAAAACAAATGAAGAAATACCGTATTCTTCCGTTTCGGGGGTGTGCTCATTATTCAGTTCTTTAAGCCAACCCGCGGACTGCTCGGCCCGGTCGTAGTCGAACATGCGGGTGTTGAGAATTTCTTTAGGATCTACTTGACTATGCGTGGTGCGGATGATGCGGGCTTCAGGGTTAAGCTTGGTAAGCACTCCTTCTAACAGGCGTAGCTGATTCTCATCTACCAAGTCGGTTTTGTTAAGCAAAATGACATTGGCAAACTCTACCTGATCGGTCAGTAGGTTCACGATGGTGCGCTGGTCTTGGGCATCATCGGTCATGTGGCGATCCAAGATGGTATCAGCACTGCCGAAATCTCGAAAAAAATTGAAAGCATCCACCACAGTCACCATCGTATCCAGGCGACTGAACAGGGTAAGATCAAACAGTTCATCTCCGGTAGCAAAAGAGAAGGCCTGAGCGACGGGTATCGGCTCAGAAATACCCGTGCTCTCGATAAGTAAGTAGTCAAACTTCTTCATCTTCGCTAGCCGCTCTACCTCGATCATCAGGTCTTCGCGCAGGGTACAACAGATACAGCCATTGCTCATCTCCACCAGTTTCTCATCAGTGCGAGAGAGCTTGATCTCGTTTTGCACCAGTTGGCCGTCTACATTTACCTCACTCATGTCGTTGACAATCACGGCTACTTTCAATCCTTGGCGGTTGTGTAGTATGTGGTTGAGCAGCGTGGTTTTTCCCGCTCCCAGAAAACCACTAAGCACGGTTACCGGTAATTTTTCAGTTTCAAGCATGTTGTTCGGTGTTTTCGGGAGAATGAATACAATCAGGAAACGTTGCTTGGGCTTGTCGCACTTGTTTCCAGTTGATTAGATGGGCGATAGCAATTAGTACCGCTCCAGAAGAAGTAAGTACGGCTTCCGGTTCTAAAAAACGAGCGGCACCGATTAGCAAAAAACCGAGTAGGACAAGAATCAATGCCAATGGCTTGCGGTGGTGTCTCCGATAGCCAGGTATTAAAGCGTAGCAAGCAATACCAAAACTTATCAAAATTAAGGCGTACTCTACCCAGGGATTACGCAGGAACTGAAGTCCCGCCAGTGGGGCTAGTGTGAGCAAAAAAGGTAAGGCGGCACAATGTACAGCACATAGCAGCGAGGCACTGAAGCCCATAAAATCCGGGTGAAGCCCTACAAATTGATTCTTCATGTTAGATTGGTTTTGGTGCAATGAAATTGCAAATATAGCGGTAATTACAACTAATGCAACATTGTTGCGTTTGATAAAAATTAACTATCTTGTATTGCGTCTGTCATCAATAGTAAGGGCCAAAGTATATTACAGAAAAATTAGGTAAGATTGCACGAGTATACTTCCCGAAAGCGATGGATGCTAAAGATACTACTCAATAAAATATGGAAGCTATTATTGCCGTTGTCGGCTTTTTAGGAGCAGGAAAAACTACACTGCTAAGACAGTTAGTGACTAGCTATCTTGATGTAGACTGGAATCCGTTCATCATCTTAAATGATTATGAAAATGCTAATCTTGATGTGCAGCAATTTCTGGAGCAAATGGAGGCAAAATCGGTCAGAGCGCTCAGTGGCAGTTGCATTTGCTGTAGCGGCATACAAGAGCTGAGAGAATTCGTCAACAGTATCCCGGAGCGCAAGAACGGTGTTACGCTTATTGAAGCCAATGGTACTTCTGATTCCTGTACACTAATGGGTTTTCTCGGGGTTGGACTCAACGATCGTTTTTTACCACCCATTCAAGTATCGGTGGTAGATGTCAAAAACTGGCAACAACGCGGAGAGCACAATGAACTGGAAGCAAATCAGATTCAGGTATCTTCTCTGATTGTATTAACACATCTTGAAAACGTATCGGCGGATAGACGAACTTTCGTGATTAAGGATCTCCAGCGACTCAACCCGTTGGCTGAAATTATTATCGCAGACGAAGTTGATGTTTCCCTTCTGCCTAAGCTCTTACCTTCTAAAAACGATGCGGAAAAGCTCGATCACCTTAAAGCTCACTGGGCTTCCTGTTCGGCTGATTTACCCAATTTGCCCGACCTAGCGTGCATTTATCATTTATGCGAAAGACTTCCTGAGAGCATCCTCAGGGTAAAGGGTTGTACCCAAATTGGGAATGAAGAGCGATTCACCTACTTTGAGCGAACCCCCGATGGAAAAGTGTATGCCAGGCCATATAACGGGGTGCCAATTACTGGACCAAAATTACTAACCGTTGGGCCTGGAAGTGAATTATCACTACTTCAACACGCTATCAAAAGTAGCCTCATTGAGGTAGAATCACGCACTCAATAAGAATGGAAACCTTATAAGTTTTTCTATTTTTCTACTATCTGGACAGCCGATGATCCGCTGGGTGATCGGCCTTTATCCTCTAAATCTAATTTACAGCTCCTCTACTTCGGTTTTGCTCGTTGAACATTCAAGGCAAGTGCCCTCCATCAAGAAATACATCTCACCGATGTCGTATTTTTCCAGCTCTGCTAAGTACTCCTCGGGTAAACAAGGTAGACAAACTACTTTCCCGCACTCGTTGCATCTTAGGTGAGGATGGGTACTAACGTTGTGATGGTCGGTGTGGCCGAACATGTACCTCCCAATACCTTTATGATCAACCACCTTTAAGATCAGTCCTATCGACTCAAAGGTATGAAGCGTACGATAGATAGTCACTCGGTCTACAGATATAGACAATTGTTTTTCAATCTCTGCTAACGCAAAAGCATTGGGGCTTTTCATCAAAAGTTCTAATAGTACCACTCGCCCATTGGTAATACGTTGTCCATGCTGCTTTAAAATGTCCGTGGCACTTTTTCTACTCATTTCCTTGATTTAGATGAGCTGGTAAAATTCATTCCGTAGGTCAATGTCAACAAATTTCCCCCCGTATTCTAGGGTAGTAGTACGGCTGGTTTTATCATTCACTCCCCGTGTAGATACGCAAAGGTGCTCAGCTTCTACTACTACAATCACATCTTCAGTTTGCAGGGCATCTTTGAGTTCATTGAATATTTGCAGGGTCATGCGCTCTTGCACCTGCGGCCTTTTACCATAATACTCTACCACTCTGTTGATCTTGGATAAGCCTATTACCTTACCCGAAGAAATGTAGGCAATGTGAGCCTTCCCTACAATAGGCAAAAAATGATGTTCGCAAGCTGATGTAAAAGTGATGTCTTTCTCTACCAACATTTTGTTGTACTGATACTTATTATCGAACACTGAAAGCGAGGGCTTATTTTCGGGATTGAGTCCCTCAAAAAGTTCTTTCACGTACATTTTGGCCACCCGGTAAGGGGTACCTTTCAGACTGTTATCGGTTAGGTCAAGCCCTAACTCTTCCATGATACCACCAAAGAGCTTTTCGATATTAGCCATCTTCTCCTCGTCCGTTTTCACAAAGGCATCTTCTCTTAACGGAGTTTCTACAGAGGTCATAACATGATTGTCCCCATTAAGATCGTGATGATTTCTTTCTATTAATTTTTCGTCTATTTTCATTGCTAGTGTAAATTCTCAATAAATTGAAGTGTATTGCTTTCAGTATCCACATTCCTGTAAAAACAGGCTTTGCGGTGCTTGCCGTGCTCGTTGTAGGTATGGCATACCCCCTCGCCTTGTAAGGTAACTTGGTACACGAAAGCATCCTGATCGCAATCAATCAATATGTTGTCTATTTTTAGAAAATCTCCTGAGGTTTCTCCTTTTACCCAAAGTTGGTTACGGGAAGTGCTCCAGAAGGTAGCCAGGCCCGTCTGTATCGTCTGCCGTAGTGCTTCTTCGTTGATAGATGCCAGCATCAGAAGTTGTCCGGTGTCGGTTTCCTGTACGGCTACTGGTAGCAGGCCTCCGCGCTTATCAAACTGAGGTGTGATCTGAAGTCCTTCTTCTAGGTCTATCGCTGCACACTTATCTACCGAACTCATACGTATTTATTATTCTCTTATTTGGTTGACTTCTTCGGCTATTGCCTTGATTTCTTCTAGCAGATGCTGCTGAACTTGTAAGTGCTGCTCCGGGGTTAGGTTCGTTTGCTCACCATGATCATGGTCGTGGTCATGGTCATGCCCCGAGTGGTCGTGATCCGAATGATCGTGTTCGTGCTCAAAACCGGGTACTTCCACTAGCTGTTCATCCCACTCTTCCAGCGAGCGACTGATAGAATCCAAATCTGCTTTGTAGGTACTTACAAACAAGGAGTCTTCATTGGCTTTCAGTTGATCTATTTGCTTATCTGTCGTCTGACGAATTTTTACGGCCTGCTGATGAAGCTCGAAGGCTTGTTGCAAATTTTCATCTGTTTTCTTGCTATCTCCACAGGCTACTACTAGAGCCATCATTCCAAGGGTAAGTATGAATGGCTTACAACCGTTGAAGAAAGGTTTTCTCTGTATCATTTGACTTGAGTTATAGATAGTTTATTTCTACTATTTTACACTACTTTCTTGGTGACCAACTACCTGGGTTTCATTAGTAGACTGATCGTTTTCACAGCATCCCGCTTCACAACGACATTTCCTTAAGTTTACCAAATGCAAGACGACCAAAGCAAAAGCAGGAAGGTACACCATATCGATGGGGAATTCTATACCCTCGAAACGTTCATTTAGGATAAAAAAAGAGAGCAATAGTAAAGCGACAACTAGGCTGATCTTTATCCATCTAAAAGTAGATTGCTGAACTGTCCTGAAGACAGCTACAAAGGAAATACTTAGAAATAATAGATCCAGCCAACCCCACCATTCATAGCCTCCTTGATGGGTAGCTGAGCAAGCAGGAAATGCCACCAACAAAAAAGGGGTGGCCACGCAATGAAGCATACAGAGTGCTGAACTAAGCATACCTAGTTCGTCTGACTTTTTGTTTAGGATAGTTGTCATATTAAATTAATGCAATACCATTGCAAATATAAAGCTAATTACAATAACTGCAACCTTGTTGCGTTTGGTAATTTTACTCATTACTTTTGGCTCGAATACGACGTTGATGTTCAAGACTTATTCACTGTCTTTTGCTTATAACCAGCAAGTAAGTTTCCACTTCCCGGATATTGAGCTGGATGCTGGGGAAAATCTGCTGATATTGGGTGAGTCAGGGATTGGTAAAACCACCTTATTGCACCTGATGGCGGGGTTATTACAACCTCAATCAGGTCGGGTAGAACTCATGGGTACTCTCATTCATGAACTTTCTTCAAGTCAATTGGATCGTTTTCGGGGCAGCCATATTGGTTTGGTGTTTCAACGACCCCACTTCGTTCGTGCCCTTTCTTTGCAGGAAAACCTAGCTTTGGTGCAACATCTGGCTCGGAAGCCAGTGGACAAATCGCGCATTAAAGAAGTGCTCGATGGCTTGGGAATTGGTCATAAGTTATCCGAAAAACCGCATCGGCTCAGTCAGGGCGAGCAACAGCGGGCGGCCATTGCTCTGGCGGTGATTAACCGTCCCCAACTTATTCTGGCCGATGAACCTACCTCTAGCCTGGACGATAAAAACGCCAATCGGGTAGCCCGCCTGCTACAAGAACAAGCGTTCACTACTGAGGCGCAGTTAATCATCATCACCCACGACCAACGGTTAAAAACGCAGTTTTCCAACACCCTGACATTATGAGTATTTTCCGCCTCAGCTTACGCAACATGACCAGTCGCCCGCTCAGCACTACCCTGAGCTTGGTACTGCTAACACTAGGCGTAGGCATGATCGCTCTGCTGCTGCAGGTGAACCGACATATTCAGCAGCAGATGGAAAACAATGTACGGGGTATCGATATGGTGGTGGGCGCCAAAGGCAGCCCTCTGCAACTAATTCTCTCGGCAGTCTACCACATTGATGCCCCTACAGGAAATATTGCCCTGCACGAAGCAGAACGACTCCAAAATAATCGGCTAGTGGCTTCTGGTATTCCTCTTTCTTACGGAGATAGTTACCAAGGCTATCGGATTGTCGGTACCGATCATCAGTACCCCAAACTCTACGTCGCCACGGTCGTTGAAGGGCAGCTCTGGCAAGCTCCTTTTGAAGTGACGGTGGGGGCCACAGTAGCCAACCTCCTGAACCTGAAGATTGGTGATAATTTTGTGGGGGCGCACGGACTGACCGAAGGAGGGGAAGTACACGATGAACATGCGTATCAGGTAGTGGGCATATTTGACTACACCAATTCGGTACTGGATCAATTGATTCTTACTGCTACCGAAAGCGTATGGGCGGCTCACCACCACGAAGAAGAGTCAGATACTACTGCCTCCACCGAAAATGAAAGCCATGCTCATGAAGAAGGCGAAAAGGATCCTGAACATCACGAATATGAAGAAGGGGAAGAACATCATGAGCACGAAGAGGCGCGAGAAATTACCGCGATGCTGGTGAAATTCCGAAGCCCGATGGGGATGGTACAACTTCCCCGAAGGGTGAACGAAGATACCAATATGCAGGCCGCAGTGCCCGCTTACGAGATAAGTCGGTTGTTCAGTCTGATGGGAGTTGGGGTAGATACGCTCAGTACCATTGCGCTGGTGATTATGGCGGTATCGGGTCTTAGTGTTTTTATTAGTCTGTTCAATGCCTTGAAAGATCGGCAGTACGAAATGGCTTTAATGCGAACCTACGGAGCCAGCCGTTGGCAATTGGTGGGTCTAGTACTCCAGGAGGGTTTATTGTTGACCTTGGCAGGCTTTTCGCTGGGTATTTTGGTAAGCCGCCTGGGGCTATGGCTCATATCCGGTCTGATGGAAGCGAGCTACCACTACTCCTTTTCGGGATGGGGCTGGATGGCCGAAGAATGGTGGTTACTGGCGAGTGCTTTAGCTATTGGGCTGCTAGCTTCCCTAATTCCGGCGATTCGCGTATTTCGTATTAACATCTCCAAAACATTAGCTGATGCTTAGACTGACGATTATATTTTTGCTGTTTATCGCTACTCCGGGTTGGTCACAAACCGAAATTACCTGGCTAACCCTAACAGATGTAAAATTCACCCGAAAATACTTTGAGGAGGTAGATGAATACCTCTTTTATCCTCAATTCGGAGCTACAGTGAAATCCTTGGAAGGCACCGAAGTGTACCTGCAGGGTTATATGCTGCCGATTGCCCCAGAAGAAAATATTTACATTCTTTCCCGCTATCCCTTTGCGTCCTGTTTTTTTTGTGGCGCCAGCGGCCCTGAATCTATTGTGGAGTTACAGCTTAAGCCTGGTCATCCGAAGTTCCAAATGGACCAGACGGTGACTATCCTAGGCAAATTACGGCTCAACCAGGACGATATTAATTTTTGCAATTACATATTCGAGGAGGCTGAGGTCTACGAAGAGTGATTGGTGTTGTTTGATGAATGTCAAGATTTACTAACTACTTTTTCCGGTTACTATTAGGCAAATCTATCATTAATCATCAGCCTCTCTTACCGCTACATATTTTCGCTCATGCCCAATAAAAAGATAAAAAAGCTAACTCGGTGGATGCTTTGGATCCACCGCTATACCGGATTTGGGCTGAGCCTGCTTTTTCTGTTTTGGTTTCTGTCGGGCTTTGTGATGATGTATAAAGACTTTCCATACCTGAGCCGGACAGAAGCACTGGAGCGGGCAGAAAGCGTCCCTTCACCATCAACGTGGGTTACCCCTCGTGAACTGTCCCTTAAGCATGACCTCCCGCCAGAGGGTTGGGAATCCATAAAGGTAGTGGCTCTCGGAGGGCGACCGGTGTATCGTCTTCAGGATAAAGCGGGCAAATTCTACTGCTTCTTTGCCGACGACGGAGAGAAAGTGCCTCCTATTAGTGAAACCGAAGTGAGAAGTATCATTAGTCGCTTTACCGGAAGTGAAGCCACGATAGCTAGCGTCGAAGAGATGAGCGAATTAGATCAGTGGACACCCCGCACCCGCTTTTTACCTTATCTGCCTGCGTACCGAGTACATCTGAATGATGATAAGGGAACAGTATGCTACGTTTCTTCCGTCACGGGAGAAGTATTTCAAAAGCTCAATACAGCGGATAAGATTTGGGCGTGGCTGGGGGCAATTCCCCATTGGATTTATTTTAAAGACTTACGAATCCGCACCCAACTGTGGCGGGATGTGGTGGTGGCGCTCAGCATCGTAGGCACAGTGATGTGTGCCGCAGGGCTGTATCTGGGTATTATTCGGGTACGACGTAAGAAGCAGCGTCAGTGGGCGTTTAGCCCTTACAAAAAGGTGTGGTTCAAATGGCATCACTACACGGGCTTTGCGTTTGGGTTATTCACCTTCACTTGGATATTGAGTGGTCTCTTCTCGATGAATCCCTGGAAATGGAGCCCTTCCACCAGCCTTAACGAACAAGCACGGACTACTTGGCAAGGAGGTGTGCTAACGCCATCACTATTTACGCTAAGCCCCCACCAAGCACTGGTCGCTTTGGAAAACATCAACCCAAAGATCAGCGAATTAGTACTGACGCAATTTGCCGGAAAACCCTACTATCAACTACGGATGGCGGATGGTAGCCATCAACTGCTCCTCGGCGACCGGATATATCCGCCGCTTGATCGCTTGGACACTAAGGCGTACGTCCGCCAGGTGCAGGCTATCCACCCCGAGACTATTTACCCCGAGGCAAAGGATTTGCGAGTGACCGAGTTGATGGATTATGATGCCTATTACTACGACAAGCACCGCACCCGGCCACTGCCGGTGTTGAAAGTCGATCTTAACGATAAGACCAACACGACCTACTACATCGACCCTAGTACGACTGAAGTGCTTATGAAATACGAGACTACGAGTCGGGTCAACCGCTGGGTCTACCACGGATTACATAGCTTAGATTTTCCGGCCCTATTCTTCCGAAGACCTCTGTGGGATCTGGTGGTAATCACACTCATGTTAGGTGGCATCAGCGTAAGTGTAACCGGACTTATGCTTACTTGGAAGTGGGGGAAGAGGAAGATACTTGGCAAAGTAGCAATAAAAGGAAACAGGCGTTACCCAGAGGCAAGTAGCCAGCGGGTCAGTCAATAGATGTTACTTCTTGGTGGTATACTTGTTCGTGGTATACTTGTTCAGCAAAACCACCGTGCGTGGCTGTAGAAGCATACCCTCTGTAACCAATCATCTTTTAAAAGCATGCATAATTGGCTAGATTTACCTGACGCATACATGATAAATAAACGCGCTGGTGCGTTTACCTACAAGCAAGAGAAAACGCTATGGCAAAAAAGACATCTATTACATTTTTAATTCTCCTAATAGTTTTTACACAAGGATACTCGCAAGAATTTGAAACATTAAGACTGAAAATAGAGGATATTATAAATTCCAAAAACGCAACTGTTGGAGTTGCAATTAATGGGGTAGAAGTTAGAGACACACTGAGTATCAATGGTCAAAGACACTTTCCTATGCAAAGTGTGTTCAAGTTTCCCATTGCCCTGACCGTTTTATCTGAAATAGATAAAGGCAATCTTTCTTTTGATCAAAAAATTGAAATCAAGAAAAGCGAGTTGTTACCTGGGTTATGGAGTCCAATACGAGAAAAATATCCAGAAGGGGGTACACTTACCATAGCGGAAATTCTAGAATATACCGTTGCTTTAAGTGATAACGTAGGTTGTGATGTACTGCTAAAACTTCTTGGAAAACCTCAAGCGGTGGAAAATTATTTTTCTAGTCTCGGTTTTCAAGATATTTCTGTTAAAATAAATGAAGAGACTATGCAAGGCAATTGGGACTTGCAGTTTCTGAATTGGACAACGCCAAAGGAAGCTAACAGAATACTAGCAACATTTTATGAGAACAAAGATAGGCTACTTTCGAAAGAAAGTCATGATTTTGTGTGGGATGTAATGAAAGGAACCAAAACAGGAGAGAACAGATTAAGGGGACAATTACCTAAAGAAACGGTAGTTGCTCATAAAACAGGCTGGTCAGGTGCCCATAGAGAAACCGGAATAACTGCTGCAGTTAATAATATTGGGATTGTCTTTCTGCCCGATAGAAAGTACTTTACCATAAGCGTTTTTGTTACCGAATCTGCAGAAAGTCTCGAAGCCAACGAGAAAATAATAGCTGATATTTCGAAAGTAATCTGGGATTACTTTACAAACAAACAGCTATAAATTACCTTAGTCAAACATCTACGGGGTCAGTAGGCAACCATGTATAAGTAGCAGTGGCGTCTCCGGCAAATTCGCATTTGGCGCAGAGCTATTCGCAGGATTACTTAACAATAAACTTTTGCGACGCTGACCATTCACTCCAGGTTAACCCTTTTGTTCGGTAGCGTACCCGCCAGTAATAGGTTGTCTTTTCTTTTAAAGAAGTAATTCGTTGTTGGGTTAAATCAATTCCCTTATTTAAATCCCGATTACCGTACCAGTCTTCGTGAGTGTTCCAAATGTCAATGTCAGGATTAGCGAAATTATACGTTCTACTTACCTGCCATTGGGTTTCCCCATGTTCACTATTATCAGTTGGTTTAAAATCTGAAGCAGTCAATATCACATTATCAATATTCACAGTTACTTCTTCAATGGGAGAGATACACACTGGAGTTTCAGGTTTGGCGCTGTATCGCTTAACCTCAATGATATCGCTTACTTCATTGTCCTTCGGATTAGCAACGTCGCCTCTACTTAACCGGATCAATTTAAATTTTGGGTCTTCACCAGCCGCCACCTCCATTACTACAAATCCGTAGTCGCTGTGGCTTACTGAAAACTCATCATAATTGGTTTGTGCATACTCCCCCCATCCGTCAATCTTACCGCCTGCTGTAGCCACATTCACCCACAAGTGGGTATGATCCCTCGATTGGCCTCTTGAGTAACCATGCGTATGACCATAAAAATGAACGGTGGGCTTACCGGTTCGAGCTGAGAATTTTTCTAATTGGAAAATTACATCTCCCGTATAATCCCGTTCTCCATCAATCCATAATTCAGACTTATAGGGATGGTGTAACTGGGCAAATACGAAATCAATATCATCATTTCGCTCAGCATCTTCTAGTACATCCTCCAACCAGTCTAGCTGCTCTTGGATTGTGTAGTCGTCATTTGAGTTAAGGCCAATGATTCTCATATTACCGTAATCCTTGTAGTACCAGTGCTCAAGGTATCCGGGAGTGCCATTATCTGGCAAGTGAAAATAGTTGAAATAGAAATCACTATTGTTTTCGTGATTGCCTAAAACTGGGTAGACCGGAACATAGGGTAGTAGCTTTTTTGACTGACGGAAAAAGTCATTCGTCCAATCAGTATAAACTAATCCATCCTTGGTCAAATCGCCGGGGATAATGACCATTCCCAACTTCTCAAACATGTCTTCTTCATCATTTTCTTGGGATAAGTAGGCCAGTACCCCTTCTTCAACAATTTCTTTGAATTTGTTAGGATGCTCATCGTCTCGCTGCATATCACTCAAGGCAACCAGTTGGAAGGTTTTTTCTTCATCGGGTAGTGGTGGAGTAGTGAAATGATAGATTTCTGATTCAGTTTGACCAGTCATTACCTGATAGTAATAAGTGGTGGAAGGTGACAGATTTTCTAACTTGGCCCGATGTATTTGCGAGGGTCGTTCGTTTACAATGGAAAAGACTCTTTCTGATTGGTTGGCTAACTCTTTGGTAGTCCCCCACTGTACTTTACAGGTACCTCCTTCCGTTGTTTCCCACATAATGTGAATACTAGTGGGAGTAGCATCTTGTAAGTAAGGTTCTACAATAATTTCTTGCCCAATAATCTCGGACACTGATAATAAGATAAAAAGAAATACAAGGAGGGTATAGTGCGTTTTATTTTTCATCATACGTTTTCAATAGATTACCATTCGAAAACAAAAGTATGATAACCACGGGCATGATGAAAAGAATAGTAGTTTATGTAATTATTAAATTTTGCCATTATATACTGAAAGAAGCCCAAGTTTACCAATAATGACCGGTCATAAGTGATACCCTCTACCTCACTACTTTTACCGATCTCACAATTTCCCATCACGCCTCAACCTACCCTACTACCCGTAGTAGCCCTTCGGTATTACCCCGCTCAGGCGAAGGTAGACCACGCACTGCCTGCGGTGATGAATAATGTGGTTTTCCATCGAGTAGAACAGTTGCCAGACTGAAATGGTATCTCTGGCAAAGGTATTTTGTCTCTAAGCAATAGAGTATTCTTGTCCACCAATTATATTTTTGTAGGTCTCACTGTCAGTATCCCCCTCAGTATTAAATAACAATATTCTGCTATTGGTATTTATGTTTAAATGGTTTTTGACATCTATGTAATCTGGATTTTCCAGTATAGTAATTAATGCTGCCAGTCCAGCAGCCCCTGATTCGCCTGAAATAATCTTTGTGTCATTTCCTTGAGAATAATAAAAATTCCGCATCGCTTTTCTTGTGTCTGCGTCACTAACCACTACTGAACAGTCTGCACCGTTTCTAATTAACTGCCAAGCTCCGTAGGAAGGCAATTCACAATTGAGGCCCGCCATTATGGTTTTGCTATTTCCACAAGATGCTGTAATCCTATCATTCTTGAAAGACTGTAATATTCCGTTTGATTCTTCTGGCTCTACAATAACAATTTTCGGCCTTTTATTTCCATATACATTTAGATAATAGAATATGCCTGCTGCCGCCATACTTCCAACTCCGGCTTGCAAGATTATTATATCATACTGCGCTACACCGCCAATGGGGTTTAGCTGAAGGTCTATTTCAATGAACATTGTTTGATAGCCTTTCATAATCAAAGCAGGAATTTCCTCGTATCCTTCCCATGCGGTATCTTGTATGAGTAGCCAATTTTTTTCTTGTGCTTTTTCATTGGCTTTCTGGCACGTATCGGTATAGTTAAAACTTGTTTGGATGACTTTAGCACCTTCCGCTTCAATTGCCCTAATTCTGTTAACAGTAGTATCTCTTGGTACGTAGACGACAGAACTTTTCTTAAGTTTTGTAGCACTCCAAGCCACCGCGCGTCCATGGTTTCCATCAGTAGCAGTGCAATATGTATCTACTTCTTTATATTTTTGCATTGCATATGATGCGCCTAGTCCTTTAAATGCATTAAGACCAAAACGAAAAGATTCATCCTTTACAAAAATTTGCCCGACACCATATTCTTTTGAAAGTGCGTTTATTTCGTGTAATGGTGTCATATGATACTCAGAGAGACTCTGATGAAATTCCAACGCATTATCATCTTCAGCAATAATTTTAGTTGTTTCATTATCAGGTATTATGTTGTTAGTTTTATTAATGAAAAACTTCATTGCTACAGGTTATGACTTTATTCTTGATTGATAAAGGCAGGGGCTCTTGAATGCTATGACTAAGATAAGTTAACCATTCGTAGATTAGTGCCAATGATGTAATGGGTTTTTGCTCTTTCTAAAAAGGTCTGCTTACTGGGCTGTTGAAAATACCTATTTATCTCATTCTAATCAATTCCATGCTTTGTTAGCGCGGGTACTACCACCCATAGAAGCCTTTAGGCACCACACCTTTCAGTCGTAAGTAGACCACGTACTGTCCCCGATGGTGAATGATATGGTTTTCCATGGCGTAGAATAGCCGCCAGACCGGAATGGTGTCTCCGGCAAAGTTGCACTCAGCGCAGAGCTGTTCAGTGGATAATTCTTGAATGGACTGCCGCACAAAGGTGTACATGTTTTTAAGCTCCTCAATAACATCCTCTTTAGGCATTTGCACCGGAAGCTTTACGTCCTGATAGGGATTCTTCAAACCCGCACGACTCGCTAGTTGGCCGCAGGTGTATACCACACAGTGTCGCCACTGTTCAGAAAAGGTCATCGCTTCGTCGGTATAGCGGAAGGTAAACAGCTTCGGCGGCATCTGCTCCACGTTGGTGAGTGTCATTTTTTCAGAACGATACCATGCGGCCAGCAGCTCCTTTCGCTGCTGCTCAGCTTCGCGAAGAGTCGCTGCGTTGGCGACCTGAGAGGCTCCAAAAGACAACAGTCCTAAGCTGCCTAATTTTTTCAAAAAGATAGATCGTTTCATCATGATTTACGGATTATGGTACAGTTCTCTAAGCACACTGCCGGATCATTTTTCCGAAACCGGTTGGTTTGAGGTGACAACCGATAAACACCATGCGGCTGAGTTTTTCTTCTTCTGGCTTTTACCATCTTACTAACCAAGTTGCTGTATTTGCTGAAGTAACGGCCCCTGAATGGTGACCACAGCGGATCGGGGTATACTGCCGGGCTTACCCGGCCAATGGCTCGTAAGTGCTTCCAAAGATGACGATTGTTCTCCCGGATGCTGGACACTTAGAAACAGGGTGCTTCCATCTGGTGAAAAGCAGGGACCTGTAAACTCAGCATCCACCGGAGCACTCGCCATTTGAATCACTTCCCCGGCTTGCGAACCATCACGCATCACCAGGAACAGCCCGTTGTTTTTGAATGCGCTGTATGGAGGCTGATTCATTTTAGAACCTGATATATCAGAGGTAAACCACAGGTTCCCCGCCCGGTCAAACACCATATTGTCCGGCGAAGCAAAACCCGTATCTTCTCCTCCGGTCAGATAGGTGGTCGCCTTAAACGTCAATGCAGCGTGATCGCCGTTCTCTTCCTCAATTTTAAGAATAGAACCAAAGTAATTCTCCCGAGGAATGTTGTTGGTCAGGGCAACTAACACATCGCCACTTACGGGGTCAATCTCAATATCTTCGGGGCGGTCGAGCCGCGTAGCACCCAAAATCTTAGCTGATTCCCGCAAATAGACCAGGGCTTCCGTCTGGGTCTTGAACTGCGCCATTAGTAGGGGTTGTTGCTCCACATCTACTGGAATCCACATGCCTACGCCTAGGTTGGCCACGTATAGCATACCTTCTCGCAGAGAGCCAGGCTCACTGGAAATGAACTTGTACAAGTGTTCATCATTCTTATCATCTCCGGTATAGACCACCAGTCGTCCATCTTCTAACTCTTTGACCGTCGCGCACTCGTGGGCGCAACGACCGAGCGCCACATGTTTCTGCGCGGTTCCGGTGGCTGGGTCTACTTCTACCACCCAACCATAGTGCTCCGGCGGATTCGCATAAAACTTTTCCCAGCCTTCGGTACTGGGCGTAATATTTCGGTCACTGGAGGATCGGTCACTGTAGAAGTATTGATAGTTTTCTTCGCAGGTCAGCACCGTGCCCCAGGGGGTAACTCCACCCGCACAGTTACCTAGTGTGCCCATCGCTGCTTGCTTTCCCTCTATCGAGGTATCCCAGTTAAAGGGAATTTCGGTGAGCCCAGTAAGGCGTTTATTATCCGGGTGGGACACGACTAACCACTGGCCGTTCTCTTTTTTCACGCGCACCAAAGACCCACCCACGGCGTACATTTCTTGCTCTACTTGTTCCAGGGTTTTGTCAGTGACCGTTTCCTGGTGAATCATCAAAGAGTTGATATACTCGTGGTTCACCCATAGGATACCTTCATCAGTTTTTTGTTCATCAGGTAGAAACGCAATGAAATCGTTGTTGAATCCGAAAGTGTCCTGCTCACTGATAGGATCGCCCCACTGGATCAATAAATTATAGTCCAGCTCTTCAGCTAACACTAAAGCATCGTCGGAAGAAGGGGCAATGCCCCGAACTCGCTTAGAACTTACTTTCGTGGCTTTACATCCACTGACGGCGTACGGCAATAAGGAGGCTGAAACCGTGCCTTTGGTTAGTATTTCCAGAAATTTACGTCGGTTAGGCAGCATCGTGAAAGTAGGGTTAGAGCATTCCATTTCCTCCTTAAAATTGAATAGACTTTATCTACAAAAATAAGGAAGTAATCAATAAACGCAACCATGTTGCATAATTTTAGAAAAGCTCAATACTTTGCCTATAATTTGATTTTCGGCTTTTTGAAGCATTGGTTGAGGAAATACTTTATCGCTGACATAGCCTCTTCTGTTTTTTCCTCTTGCACAAAATGACCGCAATCATAGGTGTGTACTTCAGCATTAGGTAATCGTTCAGTCCAGCGTTCTAGGTAGTCTGGGATGATAAACTCGTCTTTTGTTCCCCACAGAATGAGCCAGGGCTTTTCGGTTAAAAAATCCAGCTTTTTCCATTGCTCCTGATACCATACTGAAGAACCATATAGTGACTTGGCTAACTGGAGGAGCGACTGCCGAGAATTTTTGGTAGGGAACGGACGAATATATTGCTGATGGATTTCTCTCGGTAGTCGACTTTTGTCGGCAAACCCTTTTTTGAGCAAAAACTTGGGTGAGAAGTTAAGATTGAGATAAAGAAATTTACCCAGCCAACTACGAGCAATTTTATCTATTTTCTTTACGGCGGGGTTTGAGGCCGTTCCCCACAGCCAGGTGTTAAACATCACTACCTGGCGAATACGCTCGGGTTGATCTAAAGCAGCACCTAAGCCAATGGGACCGCCAAAATCATGCACAACCAGTGTGATGTTTTTTAGATCTAGCTTCTGGATAAACTCGGATAGGTTTTGAGCGTGATCTTCCGGGCGACCTGCCAAGGTCTTAGGCTTCTCTGACAATCCAAAACCTAAATGATCTATGGCAATACAACGATAGCTCTTGGAAAACTCTTTAATAAAATCCCGGTACAGAAACGACCAGGTAGGCGTTCCGTGAACGAATAAGATAACATCGCCACTGCCTTCGTCAATAAAGTGCATATTTCCGGCTGAAAGTGCAGTATAGCATTGCTCAAATGGGTACAGTTGGTTATCTAACCATTGTGGAGATTCCTTTTTCATGACGCACATTGTAAAGTTCAACATTATTTAAATGAAGCTCTTGACAAAGGTCATAGATTACCGAATGGGGAATCTTGGTCTAAACCAATAATTTCAAATGTTTACTGAGTAAAGTAGTGTGCTAAGATAGGTAACTCAACTTATGTGCTTCCGTATTTTAGAGTATGAGGAAGGTGGTAGTGATTTTGCCTTTTATTCTCTTCATTCAATGTTCTGACGATGATAGCCTGATGACTCTCAATCGTGACTACTTCCTAGGGTCGTGGCAAATCGATACTGATATTCCTGCCCTTAATCAACTTACTTTTAAATTCCGAGTCGATAGCCGCTACACTGCTACTTTTGATAGTGGTGGGACGATTGAAGGAGCTTGATCATATAATGAACAAGGCCGAGAATTACTTATGACTAGTTCTGGCGGATTAGATTCTTATGTCATTCTGAACCACTCCAACAGTCGGTTCGAGGTTTTGCGACCAGATGACGATAGCTTACTGTTTTTTGAGCGGGTTCAGTAGTTTCACTACTCATTATTCAGGGAAAAACGATAAGCCACTGAAAGCTGGAACGCTGAGTTTTTAGAATCCACTTCTTCTACGGAGCTATCAACAACATTGGTAAGGCCTAGACTATAGCGAGTAGTAATCACCCAGTTAGCTGGTGACTCGTAGCTTAATCCAGCATTGAGACCAAAATCCATTGTCTTATATATATCTCTCATATTTATAGATACATCGTTTCCGTTTTCGCCGCCTGTTAGCCGAGCACTTATTAAAAAACCTATTTGTGGGCCTATTTGTAAAGCAAAATTAGGAGCTACGTAGATCTTACCCATCAATGGAACTATAAGGTAGTTGTTGTTGAACCGAATAGTGACATTATCTTCTTTTCCCCGAGTACCCTGCTGAGAAAATAGCAGCTCAGGTTGAAACGCAAATTGCTCTGAAACCGGAATGTGCAACACCCCGCCGAATAGCAACCCGGCGTTTATTTTTCCTCCATCTGTATCCTTGCCATAGATATTCGCGAAATTAAGACCAGCTTTTATACCAGGTTGTAGTGATTGAGCCGTAACGAAGCAAGGTAGCAACACTCCTAACACAAGAATGATTGTGAAAGACATAAGTTTAGGTTTCATAGAAGTTAGATTAAAAGCCAAGAAATAATAATTATCTATTGATCGGTAAAAAATTTTCTACGTAAAATATACGCTAAAAAAGGAGTTTCTCCTAGAGAATATTTCCTTTTGAGAGATCTGAAGGAGCATAAAAAAGCCCCAACTCACGATGAGCTGAGGCTTAGAAGTAAGGGTTGAATAGGCTAAGTTATTTGATAGTAGGGGTTTGACCTTGAATCAGATTGTTGTCCACCCGGGCACTTGCACTGTTGCTTACTTCTACCTGAGCGGGGCTAAGAAACTGCGCCTCTACGGGCATTTCGCCAGATACGATCTCGTAGTTTTCATCAATCTGTACCATATCACCTTTCAGCGTAATTAGATAGACACCGTTTTCTTGAGTTGCCTCTACTTGAATGGTACCTTCAGCAAGACGATAGCCAGTCTTATTTACGGCAAAGTAAGCAATATAGAAAGGAGCAACCATGCCAGAGTAAGAATTGTATTCGTAAGTGCCGGGTACGATAGTTCCAGGCTGATCAGCACTGTAGATAAAAATGGCTGAACTTCCTTGGTCAAACCAACTAAGTTCTCCGTCAGACATGGCAGTTTGATCGGCATAAGCTAGTATGACTGAGTACTTACCATTTTCATCAGCTTGTGCCTCGCCTGTGCTAATAAATTCGGTATAATCAAAGGTATTGTTGCCCGATGCCATTCGGCCTACTACTGTACTGTTATTGGGTTGAGATGGAGTAGTAGGAGTGGTGGGTGTAGTAGGCGTTGATGGAGTAGTTGGGTTGCCAGCATCAGTAGGTATGCCTGGGGCGTTAGGGTCAGTTGGCACTGGGTCATTAGCTTCGGTGCAGGCAGTGAAAGCAGCAACTAAAGCTACCACAAAGATTTTAGTCAAGTTTGAGAGAGATAAAGTTTTCATAATTGTAAAATTTAAAGTTCGTTAAGTTCAGTGATTAATGATGTCGGTTAGTAGCCGACTTTCACTATACTATGCCTAAGGAAGGGGAGAGGTTAATGCAGAAGAGGAAAATAGTAGCTAAAAAATGGAATATTTCTGATAACTATTTGATAATCAGAATACTATAAGCTGATAATTTTCTTGAGTTGAATATACAAAAGTAGTTCCCGCTGAAAAAATCTGTTGCCGAACTGCTACTAACGAAGCTGGATACTTATGAATCGATTAAAAAAGAGTTACAGTCATCAGGGGTAACATTCAATTGATGATAACCCTAATACTGTAACCCTTTTTACTTAGGCGAGTGCCTACTAACGATTATAGATTTACATTAATAGCCTACTGTTTGATCTAATGCTGAATTAGCGTCTAACTCCTGCTGCGGTATCGGAAAAAGTATGTGGTGAGGTTGTGCTAAGGTAACACCCCGATCCTGAGCTGAGGAAATATATTTTCCGTGGCGAATTAGATCCTGACGACGCAAACCTTCGGTAAAAAACTCCCATCCGCGCTCTACCAATATTTGGTCGCGCAAGGCCTCTTTACTCGGAAAGTCAGATAGTTGATAAAGAGGGGCTTCAGCCCGGGAGCGCACTTCGTTTAAAAGATCAATAGACGTTTGGCTAGGCCCTTGTAGCTCATTAAGTGCTTCGGCTCTAGAGACTAACACCTCCGCATAGCGAAGAATAGGCATATCGTTACCATGAACGGCTCCTAAAGCGTTGGGGTCAGGCGTAAATTTGAAACTGCGAGGGTACGTTTTCTCGATACCCGGAATAATTTCATCGTTCATTAAATCTATTGGGTCACCGTCTTTATTGACGTATTGCTTCAGTATCCAACCAAACTTTCCATTATTGGGATCGTACTCCAGTGCACGGCGGTCGTTCGGATCAAAAGAGCTAACGAAAGTGCGTCTTAGCTGAAACTGGGCACCGTAATTCACCTGACCCGTTGGATAACCTACCGGATAGGCGTGGGGAGTATAGTTCCATCCTGGACCAGTCGCTAACGACTCGAAGACGAATATCAACTCATCATTCCCCTCATTTTCAATATTGAATAAGCCTTCTACGGGAGTAAACAATTGGTATTTGTTGAGCGCAATCACTTCTTCTAATACATTGGCACATTTCTGCCATTGTTTAGTATTCAGGTAGAACCTACCTAATAATGCCAATGCTGCTCCTTTGGTAGCTTTTCCTGAAAGCTCGGCATCTACTGATAGATTATCTTCTGCTGTGCGTAGCTCAGCTTCGATAAAGGCTTGCATTTCTTCGTCGGTAGCTCGCTCTACTTCAAAGTTAAGTTCTTCAGTAGAAGTTACGATGGGAACGGGGCCAAAGAAATCGTAGAGACTATAGTAGTTGTAAGCTCGGAGAAAAATGGCTTCTCCTTTCAGTTGGTTGACTTTATCGGCTGAGATGGAGGTTGCATTAGCGATATTGTCTAGCAAAGAATTGGCATTGCGGATAGCTTCGTAGGTTTCTCGCCAAACGTTCACAAAAAAGATATTACTAGGTTGCCATTGAAAGTTAGCAAAAGTGGCCGCTGGGGCAGCGTATCCTCCGCCTCGCTCTAGTTGCAAGTCAGTAGTCCAGCCAGCAAACGAAAACCAGGTTTCCCGATAAAGTGGTCGCGATTGGCGGTACGTAGCGTTAAGTACGGCATTAATACCTGCTTCGGTATTTAAAAACGATTCGGGGTCATATTCAGTAAAAACTTGCTCATCAAGGTAATCATTACAAGAAGAGAAGATGAGCAGGAAAATGGTGAAATATAAGAATATAGATTTCATATAAGTTGTCTTTAGTAGCTAGTTAAAATTTTAGAGTGCCGCCTACCCGGATTGTTCTGGCTAGTGGATAGTCAGTAAAAGTAGCTCGGGATAGATTGTTACGATCGGAATTAGACCCAGGCTCAAAATCAGAATTTGCGTCAGGATCAAAGCCATCGTAGTCCGAAATGGTCAGCAAATTTTCACCTGATACATAAATATTAGCTCCTTTGAAAAATCCAGTACCACTTAACGGAAGATTGTAATTGAGGGTAATGTTCTTCAATCGGATGAATGAAGCGTCTTGCACGGTAAAGGTATTTACTTTATTCTCTCCGTCAGAGTACGCAGTATAGTTTACGCCGGAGGGAAACTCAGCATCCGGGTTATCTACTGTCCATCGGTCTAGGTAATTCTGGGCAATGTGATTTCTTTCTTTATTAATTGGGTACAGCGATTCAGCCACCAGGTTGTTGAACGTTTCTACTCCCTGTGAGCCCAAGACATAGATTTCCAGGTTGAAATTTTTGTAAGAGAATCGGTTGTTAATCCCAAAGGTCAAATCAGGGAAAGGGCTACCCAGAATTACTCTGTCATCGGCATTGATTTCGCCATCGTTGTTAGTATCGCGGAAGATCGGGTGCCCCGGTTGAGCGTTGGGTTGAGGTGAGTTGGCAATATCATCTTCCACCTGAAAAATACCATCAATCACATAGCCGTAGAGTGAAGCAATCGGTGCCCCTTCCTGAAGGACTAAATAGTTTCCGGAGAAACCAAAACCACCGTAGACAATTTCTTGAGCAAATTCAGGTAAATCTACCACTTCGTTCTCCAGAACCGAAAAGACTATATCGGTTTCCCAACCTAGATCACCCACTAGGTTTTGGGAGCGTAGCGAGAAGTCAAATCCACTGTTCCGAACTTGCCCGATGTTTACCCGGACATTGTTAAAGCCAGTAGTTAAAGGAACAGGCTGCCGGAAAAGTTGATCGTACGTATTTCGCTCGTAATACTCTATACTACCCGCAATACGCCGATTGAAAATACCAAAGTCTAAACCTATGTTTAGTTCGCTGGTAGTTTCCCACACCAGGTCTTCATTGGGTATGCGGGCAGGAATAGCACCGTTTTGTAATGACCCACCAAGCACTGCCGGACTCCCTGCCCGAAAGGTCTGGATGGTCTCAAAGTTGTCGATTCCCTGATTACCGATCTCTCCGTAGCCAACCCGTAGTTTAAGTTCATCAAACAGGCTTTGGTTTTGCATGAAGGCCTCTTCAGATAGCTTCCAACCAATAGATGCCGAAGGAAAAGTGGCGTATTTATTTTTATCAGAAAATCGGGATGTGCCATCGCGCCGAATAGAGGCGGTAAGTAGGTATTTATCTTTGTAGGAATAGTTGATCCGGCCTAGCTGAGAATTGAGGCGATTAATAAATTTACCACTTCGAAGTTGGTAAGTTTCTTGGTTGCCACTTTGTAGTAGGTTTGTGGTAGTAATGTTCGAGAGAAAATCATTGGCTCGATTAAAGAGCGTTCGGGTTTCAAAATTTTCGTAAGTAATACCCCCTAGCAATTGTAAGCTATGGTCACCTGAGCTCAGTTCATAGGATAGTAAGTACTCTGCCAGCCAGTAAGTGCTTTCATCATCCTCTACCGTAGCTCGACCGTTCAGGCCGCGACCAATCTGGGTTAAGTCATTCTCATAAGTATCGGAGCGGACGTTACTCAGTTCAGTTCCTAAGCGAACAGTGGCCTTAAACCCCGGAAGTATTTCGTAATCAGCTGAGGTGGTAGCGTAGATGGTATTTTCTACATCGAGCTGGTCAATACCTTCTAGAAGAGCCATGGGGTTTTCAATGGCTACCAGCGGGTTTACATCAAAGTAGCCTTCTGCATTACGTTCGGGACCGATAGTTGGGTCAAATAATAAAGCAGAAGAAAGTACTCCTACATTCTCATTGGTACCTCTTCCCATTTTTATCACATTAGTAAGTGAGCGGTGTGCGTTAAGGTTTAGGTTAAAGTTAAGGCGATCGTTAGGCTGAAGCTGATAATTTATCCGGGCATTATAACGTTGCTGCCCTGAGTTCATGATAACTCCGTCGTTATCCATGTAATTCAGCGATACATAGTATTGTGATTTATCCGCACCACCCTGGAAAGATAACTGGTGATTGTGGACGATGGAGTTACGGAAAATAATATCTTGCCAGTCGTAGCCTTCACCTACTTCGGCAATTCTTTCGGGAGAATGAATAATGTCACCTCCAGACTCTACATTAATTTCATTGAGAACCGTTAGGTATTCGCGACCATTGAGCATATCTACCCGGTCTTTCACATCCTGAAAGCCAACATACGTGCTGTAATCTATACTCATTTGCCCCTTACGACCTTTTTTGGTTGTGATGAGTAACACTCCGTTGGCTGCCCGAGAACCGTAAATTGCGGAGGCTGAGGCATCTTTCAGAACCTCAATAGACTCAATATCATCGGGGCTGAGTGCCGTTACCGAACCACCAGGTAGACCATCAATTACTACTAGTACTTCGTTGCTACTGTTAATAGAGTTAGCACCCCGGATTTTAATATCTATTGCACCGCCGGGAGCCGAACTAGCCTGACTGATCTGTACCCCCGAAGCCTTACCGTTTAGCAGTTGCAAAGCGTTGGTATTGGCACCTTTTACGAAGTCTTCATTAGTGACCTGTACTACAGCTCCAGTTAGGTCACTCTTTTTCTGCGAGCCGTAGCCAACCACTACCACTTCATTCATGAGTTGCGTTTCCTCTTTCAGAGTAATATTGATTTTGTTCTGACCATTGACGGGCACTTCTAGAGGTTCGTAACCCAAGTAAGAGACCATAAGTACGGCATTCTCATCAGCCACCCTGAGAGTAAAATTTCCGTTAACATCAGTGATAGTACCTCGGGTTGGCTCACTTTGCTCTAATACATTGACCCCTACTAAGGGACCAGATTGATCCCGGACTGTGCCGGTTACCTCAAAATTTTGGGAGTACGCGGAAAATGTGCTTATCAATAGTATGACAAGCAGCTTGGTAAACTTTTTCATAGGTTGTTTATTAGGATTGAAAAAAGAGTTTACGGATAGAGAGGGAGAAGGGCATGGTAAGGTTAGATTGTATTAGTAGTTTATGCTATTAGCGACGTAGACATTGGAATAGTGGAGAATGAAACACCAATCCAGGTCTTGTTTCTATAATTTAGAGGACAAATACTTCTAGAACAAATATTCCGATGACTTTGGCTATTTGTTAAGCAATTGCTTACTTATTCAGTAGAGAAAGGGTAGTTAATAGCTCTTCGGTAGTTACTACTGTACAAAATTCTTGGTGTAAGCTAGCTAGATGGATTTGGTGCATTTCTTCGGCAGTGATTGATTGCCCGTCTACCCCGGTTCTCTCAAAGGTGGCTGTGGCATCAGCCACTAACTGAACGTCAAAACCGAGGTTTCCGGCTATCCTAACACTAGTGGAGACACAGTGGTCAGTAGTTAACCCTACTACTACCAGCTTGCTGAAGTCGTTTTCTCGTAAATAATTTTCCAGATCAGTTCCAATGAATGCACTATTTACGGTCTTGGTAAAAAGTAGTTCACCAGGTAGTGGTTGTACTTCAGGTTTGATTTGGCAGCCGGGTTGCTCGGGACGAAGTGGAGATTTAGGGTTAGTAGAATGGTGCTTTACGTGAACTACTGGCCACTGCTTCTCTCGCCAGGCAGCTAACAAGCGAGCCATTTGTTGTTCGGCTTGCGGGTTATTTCGCTTGCCCCAGTACGGATCGTCTAGGCCTTGTTGCACATCAATCAAAAGAAGTACAGAGGGTTGCATAGGTGAGTTAATTGTAACGCGAAGATAAAAATTAACATCTGTTCTTCAAGGAGTAAATGGCTGGGAGCTTGGGGCAAGGGGCGAGGAGTAGAAAAATACTACTCCCTGCATCTGCCCTCTTTTTTCGTCCATTTTGAAAACCTTTCCAATCAATCTCGTAAAGTATTATTTACCCGTGTATTAATGCCGACTAACCAAAACATTTATACCTTTCAGTTCGGTCTACTGTGTTTGAGCTCATTTCTGTTCTTTTCCAGCTTCAACATGATCATTCCTGAACTTCCTGCTTATTTAGATCAGATGGGCGGAGGAGAATACAAAGGGCTAATTATTGCACTTTTTACCTTGACAGCAGGGTTGTCACGCCCCTTTAGTGGCAAGCTGGCTGATACGATCGGGCGGATTCCAGTCATGATTTTCGGAGCAGTCATCTGCTTCATCTGTGGTTTTTTGTATCCAATAGCGACTTCAGTTTTCTGGTTTTTAGCGTTGCGATTTTTTCACGGACTATCTACAGGGTTTAAGCCTACTGGAACAGCAACCTATGTAGCCGACGTAATTCCAGCTCACCGTCGGGGCGAAGCATTAGGAGTACTCGGATTATGCGGTAGTTTAGGTATGGCAGGTGGTCCCGCTATCGGTAGCACCTTAGCTAATATGTATTCACTGGAAGTTACGTTTTACGCTTCTTCGGCTTCCGCAATTATGTCAGTATTGATTCTAGCGGGAATGCGCGAAACACTGGTCGACCGTGAACCCTTTCGGTTCAGACACCTTCAGCTAGATTGGAGCGAAGTACTAGAACCTCGGGTATGGGCACCCTGTGTGGTGATGCTGCTCACTACTTATTCATTCGGAGTAGCCCTCACGCTCTTACCTGACCAGAGTGATGCTCTAGGTATTGATAACCGGGGACTGGTATTTATGTATATGACAATTGCTTCGGTAGCAGTTCGCTTTTTTGCTGGCAAAGCCTCCGATCGTCACGGGCGGGTGATTGTACTGAAGTGGGCAGCTTTCATTTTAGTATTAGGTTGCCTGTTTCTGGGATTTGCACCTTCAGGATTTTGGCTACTAACAGCAGGAGTTTTCTTTGGGCTAGCCGTAGGAATGAATACCCCTACTATTTACGCCTGGACCATTGACCTCAGTCACCCGGAGCGGCGAGGAAGGGCAATTGCCACCATGTATATATCACTGGAAATAGGCATTGGGTTGGGAGCTTTGACTTCGGGTTGGTTGTATGATAATCAGTTGGAACGCCTGCCTTATGCCTTTATCGTAGCCAGCGTACTATCACTTTTTGCCCTTGTCTTTCTGATAGTCGCCCGGCCTCGGCAGTTAGTTACTAGTACATAAAAAACCCGCCTTTGGCAAAAAAGGCGGGTTTCTTGGATTGCTAGTAAATTGTACCTAAAAAAGCTTGTAGCCTACTGATAGTAACCACTGCTGATTTCTAAGGTCAGTATCAAACTGCTGACCGCCAAGAGAGACCTCATCACCCAGGCGACTAAGGTTATTTTCATAACGGAGGTCAAGAGTAAGCTTAGAAATATCTAACCCAACTCCGGCCTGGAACCCGACCGTAGCGTCATTGTAATTCTCTTCAATCTCATCCTGGGCATTGCCGTCACGGGCATCAGAGCTTAGAAGTAAGCTAAAAGAGGGACCAGCGTTGACTCGGAATAATGGACCAATTTTGAAACCAAATAGTACGGGTACGTCAAATTTATTGTATCGGATACTCTTTACTTGATCAACATTGGCGTTTATGTCGTCGCTGTCAATCACAATCTCGCCGCCACTAGAGGTAAATAATGCCTCAGGCTGAATATAAAAACCAAGTACTGAGAAGCGGGCAAATGCACCGACATGAAAGCCTACCGAGGCGTCGCCACCAGCGATGGCACTAACATCACTTTCAGTTAATGTGGAATGACTAAGGCCAATTTTGGGCCCTAACGTTGCAAACTGTCCGTAGCTGCTGATAGATAGACCTACGGCAATGAGTATTAAACACACCTGTTTCATGAGGAAAAGTTTACGTAAGTGAATAATTAATTGATTTACTCTTTAGTGTTCGTGCACTAGGGATTGTATCCCGCTGTTTACAGTAGATTTTTTTCGAATAGAGTAATCAGTTTTAATTAGTAAAGAGTGATTTCAACCCTTAATATCGTTTTTGAGGGTTACGTAAACATGGTAAGTCAAAAATCATACCCTAATGTAAAATAAAACTTAGGATCATCGGCTATTTCGCGGTCTTCAATGGGATAAGCGAGGTCGAATTTGAGATAGTAACCTAATAATACAGTACGTATTCCTGCCCCGTAGCTCATGAGCCAGGGAAACTTAAAATTCTGAATTTCGGCTACAAACGGTCCACCATCGCTGATAACTTCGGTATTGATACTATTTTCTTCCCGGAACGGACTAGGACCCGTCCAGGCTGAGCCAATATCGTAGAAGCCAATAAGTTCGAGATTGCGGAAAAAGTTAGAAGCAATAGGGCCTCGGTAGAAATAGCTCACTACTGGAAAGCGAAGTTCGGCGGTAAAGGTCAGTACATCAGTGCCATTGAACTTATTATAGTTGAAACCACGCAAATCGACGAATTCAGTAAACAATATGTTGCTATTGTCCACATTTTGCTCAATAGCCAGTGGATTGCCTTCTTCTGGGGCATCGGTACGGTTAAATATCCAGTTATGCATTCCGCCCAATAGATAAGTTTGGGCATTCTCTCCGAAGAAGTTTCCGTAGTATACGCGGCCTACTAGTGTAAGCTCACGGTGAATTTTCAGATAATGGCGAATATCTACTTCAATATTACTGAAGCTACGCGCCGCATCGTTTAATCCCTGATAATGAGTGAAAAACGCCCGGGCCTTCGTACCCTCGAATTTATTGAGACCATAATTGAGTGTATTATCGAAAACTAATCCGGCTTTCAGCCCACCGAAAAAAGTAGTGTTTTCAAACTCTGGAACTGGAGCCGGAGGGAGCGGGATATTTGGGTTAGGATCAAGATCAATGTAATGTGTATTGGCAAAAAACGGATTGATCTCTAGGCGAGTAGAAACATTAAATGGTACCGCTGCGCCCACCTGGAAGTGATTCATCGTATACTTCTTGATGTTCTGATCGTTAGCCTCTCGGTAGATTCCGTCGCGTTCGTAGCGGAATGAAAAGTCAACTCTATTTTTTAGATACTGGTACTCAGCAAAGACACTGGCACTGCGGAGATCAGTAAACTGTACAATGCCTCCGGCAAACCGATGGTTTTCCAGCATATCATTCATTTGTACCTGAATATGGAAACCAAAATTTCGGAGTGGGTCAATCGTCAAAGATGTGACTACATTATCAGCACTAAAGCGCGTTTCGTAAGGTGCCGGGCCATCAATCCGAGTCTCACGTCTCAGTCGGCGGTAGCGCGATAGGAACGAGTTTCCGGCCTGATCATTTGGTTGATCATTCTCAAAGCGGAAACCATCGGTAGACACTGCATCCTCCTGGCTGGGTTCTTCCACATCGAAAGCATAGTTATCCGTATCAATCATGCCCTCTTCTAGCTGAGGGGTGCGTTCGCCAAACTCATAAGCATCAGTATTGATCAATCCCTTCGGTAAAGTATCAGCATCAATTTCTAACGTATTATCGGAAAGCGACAGGCTATCTAAACTCAGGTCAGGGTCCACCGTGAGAGAGTCGCGAGGAACAAAGGGTTCAGCAAATGAGGCTGAATCGGATAGAGTAGGAGGAGTGGTGGTTGTCTCCGCTGTCTCCTGTTTTCTTTGTTTTTCGGCTAAGCGTTCGGAGACCATTTGGGCTTGAATCGCCTGCTGTCGCTGGGTTTTAGGAGTGAACGTACTTTGGCTGAGGTTGATATTCTCTTCTAGAAATACATAATCTCGCTCATCAGCCAGCATGATAAAGGCAATCCGATTATTCTTGAAATCAATATCAAAATCCTGCAAACTGACAGCATAGTTAGAAATCTGGGTAAACAGGCTATCCTGAATTTGGTAGCGATAGAGATTGTAGATACCCTGCTGATCGCTTAGATAGTAGATCGTGTTATCATCTCCCGGAATAGGCTTAATATCCTTACTCACCGTATTAGTGACGCGTGATAGCAGAGAGTCGGTAGGGTCTAAGTCAGTATTGTAGATGAAAAGGTTAAAGTTATCTTCAATGTCCTGATTTAACTGAACATCCCGAGGCTTGGTACGCGCAAAATAGAGAGAATCATTCGGTCGGTTACTGCTGAAAATAATCTCATCATCGTCGGGCATGAAGCGGGGGTGCAGATCGTCGTAAATATCAGTCGTAATGCGCTTGAACGTATTTCGATTAGGGTTGTACAAAAATAAATCGTTCTGGCCGTTGAGGTCAGCGCTCATCACGGCCAGGCGAGCACTTTCATTGAGGTCAAAATCTTTTACTTGATTAAATCGGCGAAGCTGAATCTGGCGTTTACGCTTACTACCTTGGTCGTATAGCCATAAGTAATTATGACCCCGTTCAGCGCCAACAATCCCGAGCACCTGATCATTCGCCCAGTCTAGTAGCGGAATATCTTGGTCAATGTCCTGATCAATAAGCTGAAATCCGCTGGTATGTACCGTTTTAGACTTTTTACGCTCAAGGTCGCGGATAATTACTTTATAACGGCCATTTTTATTTTCTGAGTAAGCCAAAAAGCGCCCACTCGGGCTAAAGGCAACATGGCTATACTTCAGTGACTGGCGATTTTTATTACGCAGTCGGTTATCATCATTAGGGTATAGGTACGCATCAGCCGCTTGGTTTGACATTTCACCATAAAACGATTGCCATTGGCGGGAAAATAAGCGGAAGGGAATACCAAGTGTATTAACAATACTACTTTCTTCGTTGCGGATAATCCGGGTGAGGTTCAGAATATTAGAGATGCTGCTGCGTCCGTAGCGGGCTGCAATAAAATTCCAGACCGACTGTCCTACGATAGCCGCTTCTTCGTCAGTAAACTTAGTAAGTTTTACATTGCGTTTCTCGTGGAATAGCTCCCGCATAAAGTCATCCATCTCAATACTCCAACCTTGGGCAATGTAGCGAGCAGCTCCCTGGATAAACCACTCGGGTAGAGTGAGTAGGTACGCTGACTGAAACATATCCGTAAGGCTACCGCCAAACATCATATCGTTAATCAGCATCTCAGAGATTTGCTGTACCAACTCATTCTTAAAGGCAATCATGCTGCCGGGGTACGCTACTTCCACCTGCGATTTCACAAAATTAGTCTGACCACCTACGGTGTAGGTTTTTCCTTTCACCCCCACATTGCTTTGCTGAAGGTCAGTAGTAGAGTTGTAAAGGAAGATTTTGGTTTTGGAGTAAGGGGCGTAACCAATCACATCAGTGATACGCTCAAACTCTTTCTCCAGGAACTTAGCAGCGATGAGGGCATTATCTTGTCCGCCATCGTAGAAATACACATCGAAATTATCGGAACTGTAGTAACGCCAGTTAAAATTTTTGAATTGCACCCGGTTTTTTCCAAAGCGTTCCCGGTTGATTTGAGCGTATGACTCTCCGGCAAATCCGCACAGCAGACTCAGCAGGATCGTCCATTTAAGTAGATTCATTCCATTCATTAGCTAATTGCCTGATAAAAACGTTCGAAGCGATGAATATCTATTTCTTGGTCGAGAGACGTGTTTTTAGTGAGAAATTGGACAAAATGTTGGGCAAAGTACGGAGCTAAGGATACTCCCTTAGTGCCTAACCCACCAAAAATACCTAATGTTTTGTGATATGGGTGTAATCCGATGAATGGGCGGCGGTCTTGGGTAGCCGGACGTACACCGGCCCACTGGTCTACCACCCGGTAGGGCATATCTATTAGCTTATTTAATTTCTCTTCCAAGATACTCCGCCCCTTTTCCGTAGGAGTGAAGGTTAAATCCTGATGGTCGTAAGTAGAACCTACTTTATACAAATCAGCAAAGGGCATTATAAATATTCCTCTATTAAAGACGATGTTACTCTTTTTTCCGGTATCAATCAAGAGAATTTCCCCTTTCACTGGCCGATAGGGCAACCAATGAAAGAAAGCATTACGGTATCCATCGGATCCATCGCAGAAAATAAGCCAGCGAGCCCGGTAATCCTTGTATTGAATCCCCGAATTCTCGAATCGTATCCGTGTAACGTCAAAAATTTCTTCCTGGTATACAGCCTGTTCGCGAAAATACTGCTGAGTAGCCGATAAAAATGTCGGCAAATCTACGTAACCTGATTGTCGGAGCAGAATCCCACCCAGTGGATCGTGGATAAAACCACTGAAACTGCTCTGCTGATATACCTTGGCAATATAGGGTTGATAGTCCGGCTGCACCGCCTGGCTACTCCAATCAGAACGTTCAGCATTGGTCAGAAAAGGACGGTATATCGGAAGCGAATACAAAAATTTTTGTCCAGTCAGGCTTTCCATTTCCCGGTAAAATGGCTCAATCTGCGGGAAAATATCGTCGGCTCGCCAGGTTTTCACCATCTTTCGTCCAGTGACAGGGTTGTACAGTCCGGCCGCCGCCCGGGAGGCTGTTTCGGGTTTACTGCGGTTGAAAATCTGTACCCGACAACCTGCTTGCATCAGGTAATAACTGAGAGTTGTCCCGGCCAGCCCTTGCCCGACAATGATTACATCTACGGTTGTCATAATCTTTGAAACCTGCTAACAAGTTGATAAGTTGCCAAAAAAATCTGATTGAAGCACCCAGTCAAGTATATTCCTAATATTATCACGCTGAGTAACTTGCTGTGCGGCTGCTTGGGCATTCTAGCTGCCAGCCGGGGAAATCTGGAAATGGCTGCCTATTTTATCTGGATCGCAGCCTTACTCGACTTTGCCGATGGCCTAGTAGCCCGCGCTCTTAAGGCCTACTCCACTATCGGGGGCGACCTGGACTCGCTGGCCGATATGGTGAGTTTTGGGGTGCTACCCTCCTTTATTATGTTTTATTTGATAGAGGATGCCTTAGTGGGACAATATACCTGGCTGGCTTATCTAGCCTTTACCATTGCCACTTTTTCGGCGCTGCGACTGGCTATTTTTAACGTAGATACCCAGCAGACTGATAAATTCATTGGCTTGCCTACTCCCTCTAGTGCTATGTTAGTCAGTTCATTACCTTTAGGTACGCTAGTCTGGTTTCAGGAGTTGGTAGCTAACCCAGTTTTCCTCATTGGGCTGGCGCTGGTAGATGCGTACTTGCTAGTGGCGAATATTGAGTTGCTAGCATTTAAGTTTAAGAATTATAGTTGGGCTGAAAATAAGCTCAAGTATATTTTTATAATTGTTTCCATCACGCTATTTATATCGCTAAAGTCGATAGCTATCCCTATCGTTTTAGTATTTTATATTCTGGTTTCAGTAATAGTTTCAACAAAGTCTACCAGTGAACCAAAAACCGAGTAGAAAATTTTTATTTTTGGCGATGAGAATAGCAGAGTAAAAATACTTTATCAACTGTCAATTTTCAATTAGCATTACATCTATGAACTATATCGCTAAAATTAATGTCATGCCCAAAAAAGAGATTCTCGACCCTCAGGGAAAAGCTGTGCGGTTGGGGCTAGAAAATCTAGGTTTGGAAAAGGTAGAAGATGTTCGGGTGGGACGACATATTACAGTGCAGCTTTCGGCTGATAATGAATCGCAGGCTAAGCAAATGGTAGAAGAAGCCTGTACTAAGTTACTGGCTAACCTGATTATGGAAAGCTACGACTATGAGTTAGAAGAAGCATAAATATAAGTTTTTGTTCTTCTTTTTCTTAGTTTAATTATACTAAAGTCCCCCCAAGAACGTGAATTAGTTGACAATGCGGGTACTTTTACTATTTCTGGTGATCGGGCTATTTGCTACCCGAAGCGGAGCACAGGATGCCTCGGTACTGGCGGAAGGAAGTTGGTATAAATTTGCCGTGGTTGAAGACGGCTTATATCGCTTGTCGGGTAGTGAGCTCGCTGCTTTGGGAATTGATGTGTCGTCAGTTTCAGCTAAAAATATTCGATTATTCGGGAGAGGAGGCGGAATGTTGCCTCAGTCATTAGCTGAACCTCGCACTAATGATTTGCCCGAACTAGCTATTTGGGTAGAAGACGGTGGCGATGATCGCCTAGATGCTGATGATTACCTACTTTTCTACGGACAATCTCCCCACGATTTACATTTTGAGCCAGATAGTGAGCAGAACTACCGATCCGTTTACCAAAAAAATCTCTACAGCGATACTGCTTACTATTTTCTTAATCTAAGTGGTACTCCGGGAAAAAGGGTTCAAGCTGTCGCATCGATAGACAATCCGGCTTGGGTGACTGACTACTATCAGGATGCTTTAGTGCATGAAGAAGAACTATACAATTTGCTACAAACCTACTGGCAAGGCGGTTCGGGTCGTGAGTGGTTTGGGGAGCAATTGTCGGCGGGAGAATCGGTAGAAGTTGATTTTGAAGCAGGAAATTGGCGAGCGGACTTGCCCTTGCGGGTTCACACCCGAGTAGTAGGGCGTTCAGAAAGCTCAGCTGATTTGCAAATAGCAGTTAACGGGAGTTCCGTTGGGGAAATTTCCCTGGAACCTGTTTTATCGGGCACGTACACTCAGAAAGGCAAAATTAGTCAAGCTACTTTTTCACTCACTCCTAATCCGTCAGCCAGTACGGAAGTTGCCATAACCTTGAACGGTAGCCGGGCAAAAGCTAACTTGGATCAAATCATAGTAGAAGGCGCACGTTCATTGGTAATTCCTTCTGATCAGCCCCTCCGCTTTCGTAATCTTGAAAGTACCAATTATCCGTCTACCCAGTTTCGCCTGAGCGCAGCTCAAATGCCAATAGTCTGGAATGTAACGAATCCCCAAGAGCCAGCTCAATTATCAATAACATCAGTCAATGATCAGTGGGTGTTTGCCACTGTTACTGGTGATACACTGGAAGAGTTCGTGGCAGCTACGTCTGAGGGCTTTTTGAACCCTAGCTTCGCTGGAGCGGTAGAAAATCAAAACCTGAAGGGAAGTGCAGTGCCTAATTTATTAATTATCACCCACGAAGATTTACTGACAGAGGCTCAGCGATTGGCTGATTTTCGGCGCACATACAACCAAATTCAAGTGCAGGTTGTGAGTAACCAGCAAGTATACAATGAGTTTTCTTCAGGAGCACAAGATGTCACCGCACTGCGAAATTACCTGAAGTACTTATACGACCGTCAGCCTGGTCAACTCCAGTCCGTACTACTTTTTGGAAAAAGCTCTTACGATTATAAAAACTATACTGAGGACAACACTAACGTGGTACCTATTTACCAATCGCGTAATTCAGTACACCCTATTTACAGTTACGCTTCGGATGACTACTATGGTTTTTTGGAAGATGACGAGGGTGATTGGGTAGAAAGTTTTGCTGGGGATCATACTTTGGATATCGGTGTGGGGCGATTACCCGTAAAAAATGCTGCCGAGGCTAAAGTTACAGTAGATAAACTGATTCACTACCAAACCAGCGAAGCTACTTTTGGGCAATGGCGCAACCAAGTAATATTTGTCGCAGATGATGGCGATAACGATAAACATCAGCGGGATGCCGAGCAGCTAGCCAAGTTTGTTGATACGGCTTATGTTCCTTACTCAATTCAAAAAATTTACACCGATGCTTTTGAGCAAGAACGGCTTCCCAATACGGAAATTGCCCCAGCCGTAAGTCAGGCAATAGAGGATGTGATTAAGCAGGGTGCTCTCATTATTAACTACACCGGTCACGGAAGCGAAGATCAATGGGCGCAAGAGCAGATTCTAACTAACAGCATGATTAATCGCTTTCGCAATTATGATCGGCTACCGTTTTTCGTCACCGCTACTTGCGAGTTTGGTCGGCACGATAATCCCAAGGAAATTTCGGGGGCTGAGAGGTTGATTGTGAGCAAACAGGGCGGGGCAATCGGCTTGGTAACTACCTCCCGCCCGGTGTTCTCTAACTCTAACTTCCTGCTCAACCGGGCATTTTATAACGAAGTATTTCGTCGGGAGAATGGTCAGCCCCTAACGTTGGGTGAAATTTTCCGTCGAACGAAGAATAATGGACTGAACGGTCCGGTAAACCGCAACTTTTCACTACTAGGCGACCCGAGTATGGTGCTGGCGTATCCTGAAGCTCAGGTAACCATTGAGCGGTTAGCCATTCGGCAGGCCAGTAATCAATTTGTAGATACTGATACACTGCGGGCACTGGATTATGTGGCACTATCGGGCACAGTAGTTTCACCAGCTACTCAGCAAATAATCACAAATTTTAGCGGGAGCATAGAGGTAGAAGTGTTAGATAAAAGTACTTTCCGACGTACGCAAGGAAATGAGGGAACTTTTATGCAATTTGAAGAACGAAACTCCGTTATCCACCGAGGAAAAGCCCAGGTAAAGAATGGGCAGTTTGTTTTGTACTTCGTTGTACCCAAAAATATCGTGTATCAAACCGGACAGGGAAAAATTACTGCGTATGCAAGTGGTATGCTGGCGGATGGAGTAACAGATGCCCACGGGGCTTCGGTAGATTTTACGATTGGCGGTAGCCAACGCCCTCTGGTAGATGATAACATTCCGCCTGACATTCAGTTGTTTATGGATGATACTACGTTTGTGAACGGCGGGCTTACCGGTACTAACTCCTTATTGTTGGCAAAACTTAACGATGAACACGGTATTTCTATCAGTTCAAGCGGATTGGGGCAAGTAATTACCGCCGAACTCTTCTATGAAGAAACTGAAGAAAGTCGTACTTTTACCCTGAACGATTTTTACCAAGCTGATATTGATGATTTCCAATCAGGATGGATTCGTTATCCGGTGGAGAATTTGGAAGCCGGAAATTATCGGTTAAGTTTACAGGCCTGGGATACTTATAACAATGCCGGAACGGCTGAAATCTCGTTTCGAGTGGGAGAAGATGGCCAACTATGGGTTTCGGATTTTTACAATTATCCTAACCCTTTCTCAGAAGAGACCCAGTTTGTGCTTGATCATAATCAACCAGGCACAGTTTTAGACGTCACCATACAAATCTACAATAGTCAAGGGGAGTTAGTCCATCAGGTGCAGTCGTCTCAGCCTGAGTCAGCTACGCGGTTAAACGACTTGCTTTGGGATGGGCGAACCACAGCTGGTTCGCTGTTACCCTCAGGTGTTTATTACGCACATATAAAAGTAAAAGGTATTAATTCTGATGTAGTCGAACAGAAAACGCATCAACTTATTATTGCTCATTAATATGAAGTATTTTATTCGTAACTGTTTTATCCTAATTGTCGCCTTTGTTAGTCTGGGACTCAGCAAAAATGTTCTAGCTCAAACCGGGGCACCTGCTATCTTAGGGCAAGATGAAGACCGGAGGGTTATCACTACCGCTGTTCCTTTTCTGGCCATCTCACCCGATTCTCGAGCTAGTGGTATGGGTGATGTTGGGGTAGCTACTTCTCCCGATGCGAACGCTACGCACTGGAATCCGGCTAAGCTGGCGTTTTTGGAGCCAAGTTTCGGGATTTCCGCTTCATTTACTCCCTGGTTGTCTAAGGTGGTAAACGATATGTCGATTTCATACTTATCGGCCTACAAAAAAATTAACCAGCAACAGGCGTTAGGATTATCCATGCGCTACTTCGATTTGGGCGATATTCAGCTGACCGACCGTCAGGGTAACTTGCTAAATTTGGTAAGTCCCCGGGAATTCTCACTAGCGGCTACTTTTGCGTTGCAACTGAGCGAAAACCTGAGTGCAGGATTGAGTGGGCGATTTATTCATTCTAATCTACTCTCAGGAACTAACAGCAACGGTACCGATGGGCAGGCAGGTATCAGTGGCGCTGCCGATGTCGGAATTTATTATAATAAGGACATTGTATTCAACGGTAATGAAGGAAGCTGGGCTTTTGGTGCCAACATTTCCAATATCGGGGCGAAGATTACCTACCTGGATGAAAACCAGGCAGACTTTATTCCAACTAATCTGCGAGTAGGTGGCGCTTTCACTACCTATCTTGATCCGTACAATAAGCTAACATTTGCGGTAGATCTAAATAAGCTGCTCGTGCCTACTCCACCTATTTATCTTCGTGATTCTGTTACCAATCGCATTGTATTTGATGCTAATAATAATCCGCAAATTTTGCGAGGAGAAGACCCTGATCGTGGCCTTTTATCAGGAATGTTCGGTTCTTTTGCTGATGCTCCTGATGGTTTCAGCGAAGAATTGCAAGAAGTGATGATCTCCGCTGGGGTAGAATACTGGTACAACGATTTATTTGCCGTGCGGACGGGCTACTTTTACGAACACGCCAATAAAGGAAACCGAAAATACTTTACCGCTGGGTTAGGATTACGCTATCAGGTGTTTGGGGTAGACTTTGCCTATTTGCTTCCTCAGCAGCAGAATCACCCGCTTCAAGAAACCCTGCGTATATCACTTCATTTTAATATTGATGCTACTCCTACCGAGTCCATTGGTGAGGAATCAGACTTGAATTAAGTAAAACTTCAGTATGGCCGGACATAGTAAATGGGCCAATATTAAGCGCCGCAAGGGTGCCCAGGATGCTAAACGGGCTAAGATTTTCACCAAACTCATTAAAGAAATCACGGTAGCTGCCAAAGAAGCTGGCTCTGATCCCGATGGAAACCCTCGGTTACGTTTGGCTATTCAAAACGCCAAAGGGGCTAATATACCTAAAGATACTATTGAGCGGGCAATCAGTAAGGGCGCTGGGGCTGACAGTGAGGACTATATCGACGTAACTTACGAAGGCTACGCTCCGCACGGAGTGGCGGTATTTGTGGAATGTACTACCGATAATCTGAATCGTACCGTAGCCAATGTGCGGGCGGCATTTACCAAACACGGCGGGAGTTTGGGCAAAAATGGTTCGGTAGAGTATATGTTCGACCGAAAAGGAGTATTCATCTTTCCTCAGCCTAGCAGCATGGATGAAGACGAACTAACTTTGGAACTGATTGACGGCGGAGCCGAAGACGTAGTTTTTGAAGATGGTTTGGTGCAAGTCACTTCTGCTATGGAAGACTTTGGCTCATTACAAACTAAACTAGACAAACTATCCATTGAGCCCGAAAACGCCGAACTCCAGCGAATTCCGACTACCACAGTGTCCCTAGATGATGAAGCTCTACTCAGCGTAATGAAACTCATTGACGTATTGGAAGATGACGACGACGTATCCAAATTCTACCACAACGCTGATGTAACCGAGGAGCAGATGGAGCTGATTTGAGTAGTGTTCTAGCGACTATCGCTCGGTGTTATGGTATAAAGTGCTACAGTATTTGACCTTTTACGTAGTTCTCAGTGATTGAGGACAGGTGAATTGTTGTAACGACCAGCACAGCCACAGGCCGGACTTGATGCTTTTTTCGTTCGTTTTATCAATATCATTTCTTGGCGCAACAAGCGTGCTAGCTAATTTTTGCTAGGTTTGTGGCTGTGCTTTACTGGGTACCGTATTCATTCAAACAATCGTTTGTACTTTGCTGTCTTGGTTCCAAATGTTCTACAGTCATTCGTCCTTAGCGTCGTATACCTGCTAACCAGATCGTTATGAAATTCAAAGTCAAAGAATAATTGCGATGTAACCTTTAACTCATTTGCTTCTTCAGTGTACCCGCGAGATCCCGCTTCAGTGACCTCCTCTTCAGTCATCAATTTATATTCTTTGATATGATATCCGAAAATCATGTATTCTTTTCCCAAATAAAAAGTCTTACTACAGCTATCTTCAAAATACTGACTAACAAATACGGTATCAGAACCTAACTCTCCTTTGATCACTTTTTTCACTTCAACCAAGACGTCAGTTCCGTATCCTTCTTCGTTAAGGTATCTTTCTGTAATTGGTTCTCCGTGAATGCTCTGGATAGCAGTTCCAATCAGCACAAAATCTGCCTCTTCTGTCAATTCTTTGATATCTTCTCGATCAATCGGAAAGCATAACAGGCAAAGCCTTGAAGAGTATTCAGAATCAGAAAGATTAAAGTAACTATTTTCATCTTCTTTATGGTACCCAACAACTGTATAAACGCACCGCTGCGTTTATTTGTCATATACCTACAGTATTTTTGGTTATTCTTTGAATTACACGTATATCCATTTTCAAATCATTAAATATTTAAAAACGTTCATAACCGTTTGTCAGCAGTTTTCCTAATATTCTACCACTTCATTCACTCTTTGGCGAGGGATGAGGAATAACTCTTTTTGGCGACCATCCAGGTAGCGGACGGTTTTGCCATCAAAGAAGGCATCTTCTTCCACCATCATGCGTACTTCTTTGTTCCACTCAGGGATAAATACGGCAGCGTTTAATTCAATAGAGTAGGCGGTATTGGCGTACATGGGGTAGTCGCCCTTCACGGGTACGCCACCCTGCTGATCCCAGAGGCCAATGGTAGGGCCCGAACCGTGACCGTAGTAGCCAATGGGGTGCGTATAAATAGTGGGCTTAATGCCTTCGGCTTTGGCTTCGTCAATAGCAGCTAGTAGAATTTCGTTGCCAGTACGACCTACTTTAAAGTTATCCGTCAGAATGTCCATCAGGTGCAGGGCGGTTTGGTGAGCCTGGCGTAGATAAGTAGGAGCTTCGGTCTCGCCCGGTTTAAGGATGTAGGCATTTTCCTGGGTATCGGTATTCATATCCAGGTAGGTAATCCCAAAATCAACGTGCACCAAATCACCGGGCATAATTACTTGTTTATCCGGTCGCTTAGAAAAAGATCGTTGACTTGCAACGTTCTCAACATCAGCTCGTTGCACATCTACTGTCGGGTGAAACCAAGTGTCTAATCCCAGTTCATTTACCCGGTTGCGGTACCACCAAACTACATCTTCAGTAGTGGTGATGCCAGGGTGGATAACCTTTTCCGAAAAACCTTCAGCGATGATGTGGTGGGCTATCCGAGTAATGTGTTCGTACAACACCACTTCGCGTTCAGTACGGGTTTCTAGCCAGCTAATTGCCAGCTTCTCCGCCGAAGTCACCTTTTTGGCTTGGGAGGTAGAAAGAGCATCTATCAGGTGGAGATAGTCAGTATGCGCTAGCCCATCAGCCTGGGCAAAGTGTTCAGAAGTGTTTATGCCAATCTGTTCAGGATCGCGCTCGGCAATGATTTCTGCCAGTCGTTTCCACTGATTGGGTTCTTCTTCAGGGTTCCAGGCCTTTTTAAAGACACTGCCTACATCGTATCGAGCTACGGCTAAACACTCTACCAAGTCGGCTCCTTCGGGGTGGTACATTACCAGCATGGTAGTTCGTCGGGCGGAGAGCCAGGTAGGGGGTAAGAGCGTTTTGAGCACCGGGTCTTCGTTGTATTCGCGGGAGATTAGTAGCCAGAGATCAATGCCGCTACGTTCCATCAAATCGGGTAAAAGGGTCTGGATGCGTTCTTCCAAAATTTCTTCTTCTACCTGCGCCCGGGCTTGTAAATCCAGAATTTTGGGTAAGGCTGATTGAGCTAATGCAGATAAACTGACAAAGAGGTAAGCTGTGGTTGCAATCAGGTATTTCATTTTCATAGGTTTCGGTCAATTTCAAAACTACAAAACGAAGAGTAGGCTTCCTAGCAGGAGAATAATGATTGATGAGTAATGAATAATGAAGAGTTGATATCGGTTGTCGCACGGTTGAAAATGGATAATTGATAGTGGATAATTAATAATATGTCATCAATCACTAGTCATCCGTCATTAATCATTATTTGTTCTGGCTTCGTTGGTAAAGGTATACTGGTTCTGAGAAGTTGAGATTCTTGACTAGCCCCTGACTCTCAAATCCGTTTTTTTCAGCTACTCGTTTGGAGCCTTCGTTGTCAGGAGTGATAAAGGCTTTGAGGGTAGTAAATGGCAGATTTTCAAAAGCATAATCAGCCATTTGGGCAACAATTTCGGTAGCAAAGCCTTGCCCCCAATAATCAGGTGAAACGGCGTAGAACAGCTCGGCTTCGTCTTCATCCAGCGAATTGTAGCCTGTAGCTCCGACCAACTTACCTGATTGCTTTTCTTCTACTGCAAACATCAGAATGGGATTGTCCGAATCGTAAAAGGAGGTTATAAGTTCTAGTAGATGTTTTGCTCCTCGCTCGGTAGTAGTTTCTTCGTCAAAAGCCAGGGTAGACGTCACCCGACGGTCTCCTATTAGAGCTACGAAATCGGTTTCATCGGTGGTAGTAAAGCGGCGAATGTGGGTGCGGGGTGTTTCTAAAGAATGGAAAGTGCCCATAGTTGGGTTTTGGTGACAGATTTAAGTATCCTTCTTGGGAAGTAGCGGATGATTAAATTTAGGATATTGATCCCTCAATTTATAAAGTTCTTCCATTCTTTGGTATCCTGCCTCAGAATCCTGGGCGAGATATCTTCCGAAGTATAAGTAACCTTCATGAAAATGTACTAGACACCAGTTACCTGATTGGTCAAAAATTACCAAATCGTCCGCAAAAAACAGTGTAGAGCTGTACTTGATGAGCATCTTCCAGGTAAGGTACACTGAGTGCTTTGAGTAATTGGGAAGCACGAATACCCAATTCTTAAAAGATATTTTACGTTCATAAAGCCATTTTTTAAGCACTTTTTCCTCTTTGGGCAGCGGAATGCCTTGTGTTTCTTTGAAACAACTTTTCTCGAACGGATTCCAGAGTGGGCCAGTCAACAGCCCAGTGTGCTCTACAAAATCTTGTAATCGCTGGTTGGTTTCTTGACTGAGGAAAATAATCTGATCTCGATGCTTGGGAGGTAAAGCTTTAAAATCTTTGGGTGAGCCGAAAATGGTAGGGCTGTCGGGTAGTTCTACAAAAAATGGAGCGATGTCCTTGTGCGCTAACATAATACCTCAATATAGAAATATTCTAGCAGGATCTAATAGGCAATTGTCCAGCTTAGCTGCGAACGATCACCCTGCCTAAGTTTATCAAACAAAGCAGGGGTGTCGGTAAAATCTACCGTGGCGGTTAAAAAACTATCCCATACATCATCTTTTAGCAACTCCAGCACAGTTTGCTTGCGACGACGATAGTCCCAGCGGCTCTGCCGATGGGGTGGTAGTTGTGAGACTTGTGAGCTGATGATTTGCTTGCGTTGCTGGTGGAAACTTCCACCAAGCTGGACTTCTACTGCTCGGGTTCCGTACCAGCTTAGCTCTACTATTTTTCCTTCATAGCCTACTGCATCTACACAGGTTTGCAGTCCGGCACTACTACCGCTGGTATGAAAAGCTATATCAAACGAAGCATCGGAAGGCTCGTATAACGAAAAGCCTTGCTGGCGGGCAAACTCTCGCCGAACATCATTAGTATCAACTACACTAACCTGAGTAGCCGGAAACTGATCGACCAATTGCGCTACTAGCGAACCAATCAGTCCCATGCCGACGACTAGTACCCGGTCTCCGGCGGAAATGCGGCTGTCCCAGATAGCATTTAGCGCAGTTTCTAGATTACTAGCTAACACTGCTCGCCGGGACGGGACTTCTTCCGGAATAATGGTAACATCCTGAAAATTCACCACGCACTGTGACTGATGAGGGTGAAGTAAGTGAACGTGTTTACCAATAAGCTCAGTTGTGCCTTCTACGACTTTTCCCACCAACGAGTAACCATATTTAACCGGAAAAGAAAAATCGCCCTCCTGGTAAGGAACCTGCATCAGCTCATGAAGTTCAGCGGGTACTCGCCCGGTAGCAACCAGTGTTTCAGTCCCACTACTAACCAGCGAAAAGGCAGTCTCTATTCGGCACTCGCCAGCCTGTATTGGGGAAAGAGACTGGGCTTGGATTTTACTTTCCTTAGAAGAAAGATGCCAGAGTGCTGAAGCTTTAGTCATGGTGCATTTCACCTACGAACATAAATGTATCGCCCACAGGCTTGAAGTAAAAGCGGTCAAATTCTACCGCATCGCTTACCGAAGAGATTTCGGGTAGAGTAAAGCTATCTAGCCCCGATCCAAAAATGAGTGGGGCGATATGCAATTGCAGTACATCAATGGATTTTTGCGCCAAAAAGCTGGATGTAGTGGCTGAGCCACCTTCTACGTATACAGTGTACAGTCCCTTCTCAAAGAGCAGCTTCAATATATCAGTACAGGCAACCTTTCCATCTTTATCAGCCGCTAGTTGAACATATTCGGTATTTTTTAGGCAAGGGTCATCCCCGCTGCCAATCACCAGTACCGGATTGTCAGAGCCACTTTGTAAGCTGCTAAAATCGCTCTCGGTAGAGCAAAGTACTACTCGGCGGGGATTGCTACCTTCTACCAAGCGCACTGTGAGCGATGGGTGATCGTAATTAAGCGTGTGCGAACCAATTAAAATACTAGAGCACAAAGCCCGCATTCGATGAGCGTGTATCAGATTATCATCGTTGCCAATCCACTTAGAATCGCCTTGCGAGGTAGCAATTTTTCCGTCTAGTGACTGAGCAAAGTGAGTGATGGCTACTGCCCGCTGTCTTTTTCGGGCTTGCAGGGGTAAAAAGCAGTAGGGCATGTAGGTTGCCAGAAAATCGATAACTTCCTCATCTAGCTGGTACTCGTAGTCTAGCACTAATACGGTGTTATCCAAAAGGAAAGACGTAGCCTTATGGTGCTGAATGTCGGCGTCTTGGTCGACAATCACCAGTACCAGCGATTTCTGAGGATCGGGTACGGGCAAGCGGTTGAGATACACCTCGCAAGTATCGCCGAAGTTGATGAAGCAAAAACGCACTGCTTCGGAAGTATCAGCAATAGTTTGTTTTAATAAAAGTAAGCCTTGCCAATAATTCTCCAGCGACATAAATATTAGTGATTGTTGTTTTTAGGAAGGTCAATCATATGCCCCATCAGCTTTTGCTTGGTTTGCAAATATCCGTAATTTTCTTGGTGGGGTTTAATTTCCAGTGGTACCCGGTCTATCAAGTTAATTCCTGAGTCTATAAAACTATCTATTTTTTCGGGATTGTTGGTCATCAGTTTAATGGACTGTGCACCTAAGTCTTTGAGCATTTGAATGGCAATGTCGTAATCGCGGGTGTCAATTTCAAATCCTAGGTGTAAATTGGCTTCGGCAGTATTTAAGCCTTTATCTTGTAGGTTGTAGGCTCTCATTTTGTTAATTAGACCAATACCTCGACCTTCTTGCCGTAGGTAGATAACGATTCCGCCTTCCTCGCCTGTCTTCCGAAGGGCTTCATCTAGTTGCTCACCGCAGTCGCAGCGTAGTGAGCCGAATACATCACCCGTCATACATTCCGAGTGAATTCGTACTAAAACGGATTGGGAGGTATCGGTTTTTTCGCTCACCATTGCAATATGGGGCATTGGGTTATTTTCTTCATCGGCATACGCAATAATGCGGAATGTGCCGTGGGGGGTAGGAAGTGGAGTTTCAGCCTGTCGTTGGATGGGCATAATCTTTTTCTCTTCTGCTATCTGCTCAGGCAGCGGGCATTTTTTAAAGTTCTAATTGGTAAACATACAGAGTATCAGAATGATTTCCCAATTCAACCAATAGGGGAAATGTTCTTTTCAAAGGAGACCGAAGGCCGAAGAAGGGAGACCGGAGTTGGAAGTGAGAAGAGACTGGTGGCTAGAAATTGATAGAAACTGTCGTGGTGCGATTAAGAAATTGCTTCATAGAAATTGGGGAATTAGGTACACGGCTCAGTTTTTCTGACTCCTTTCTTCGGTTCTCAATCGTCAACTTTCCCTTATCCACTGTCAATTGTCAACTAAAAAACCTACTTTTCTATCTCACTAAACCTCCTACCTAGCCATGAGCCAGTCAATTGTTGTTATCGGAAGCTCTAATATCGATTTAATCGCTCAAGTACCTCATTTTCCTCAACCCGGTGAAACTGTTGGAAACGCTCGCTACAGCCAGGCTTACGGGGGAAAGGGGGCTAACCAGGCCGTAGCCGCTGCCCGAGCCGGAGGTAACGTTACGTTTATATCTAGCTTAGGGAACGATTCGTTTGGGCAGAATATGCTCGCTAACTTTTCCAAAGAAGGCATCAATACCGACTACATTGTACAGTCTGGGCAAGAGGCGAGTGGCACTGCCTTAATTTTGGTGAACGAAGCCGGAGAAAACTGTATTGCGGTAGCGCCTGGTGCTAATGGCTTGCTTTCGCCTGAGATAATAGATGAGTCTCGCATTGCGATATCCAGTGCTGAGATTATCCTTCTTCAGCTAGAGATTCCACTAGAAACAGTGACTTATATAGTAGAGCTTGCTAGTGGGTTGGGAAAAAAAGTCATGCTCAATCCTGCCCCAGCTCAAGCATTGAGTGACCAATTACTCCGGCATCTGCACTTTTTGGTGCTGAACGAAACAGAAGCAGAATTGCTAGTAGGGCACCCGGTAGAGACTACCGAGCAAATACAACAAGCGGCTGATGAACTTTTACAAAAGCGAGTTCAAACAGTAATTATTACGCTGGGCGCAAGAGGGGCTTATGTGGCTACTCGCCAGGAACAGCAAATGGTTTCGGCGTATAGCGTCCAGCCAGTAGATACTACTGCTGCTGGTGATACTTTCTGTGGAGCGTTGGCTGCGGCGTTATCGAGAGGGCAGAAGCTGAAAGATGCAGTGGCCTTCGCTAACGCGGCGGGAGCTTTGGCTACTACCAAACTAGGCGCTCAACCGTCAGCACCCACTGCCTCCGAAGTTACTAGTCTAATGAATACGCAGTCATTCTCAGCCAATGAGGACTTTTAGTGATGTTCCTTATCGCTGAATAAATATTACTATTCTGAGTATATTTTCCCGTTTTTGGGGTGTTATTCCTCAAATATTTTCAAATAAAAATGACTCTATCCTCTTAAAACCTTCGTTTTCTGATGATTTAGGCAGATTTAAACGTTCTCCAGACTGTGGCATATAATTTTCATAAGTACTTATCAATTAGTACAATTTAAATTTTTAAACTTATGAAACTATATGCCATCCTCGTAGCAGCTGGAGTAACTTTATTTGGCTGCAATCACAAAGAATTAGAGAATCAAGTAGCTGCCTTAGAGGCAGAAAGACAGCAAATGGTAACTGCCGTAGAGCAGAAAGATGTAGCACTCACGGAATTTATGGAGTCATTAGCAACGGTAGAAGATAACCTTCAGAAAATCCGGGAGCGGGAACTGAATATTGAAATCACTAAACAAGAGAAAGGGTTAAGCACCAAAGAATCGCAGAAGCAGATTGTGAGCGATATTCAGGCCATTGATGCTTTGTTGGTAGAGAACCGGAAGAAAATTCAGGACTTAAATGAAAAACTAGCCGGGGCTTACGGTAAGAGTAATAAGCTAAGAAAGTCACTCACTAAACTAAAGGATGAACTGACTGAGCAGATTAAAGATCGGGAAACCCAGATCGGGACGCTTAAGGATCAGCTAGTGGCGATGGAAATGAAGATCGATACGCTGAACGTAAATTTAGCCAGTTTAGAAGAGACCAACTTGGAAAAAGATGCAGTGATTGAAGAAAAGACTATCGAACTGCACGAAGCCTACTACGTAGCCGGAACGTCTAAAGAACTACAAGAAAAATCAGTAATTGACCGTAAGGGGGGAGTACTTGGCTTAGGACGAACTACTACCTTAGCTGATAAATACGATGCTCAGCAGTTTACCAAAATCGATATTCGCGAACAGATGAGCTTTCCACTACCTAGTGAAGATATAAAATTAGCGACTACACACCCGGCTGGATCGTATCAGATTAAGGCGGACGAAGAAGCTAAAACTACCCAACTAGTAATTGCTGACCCCGAAAAGTTCTGGGAGTCGTCTAAGTACCTAGTGATGGTAGTGAAATAACCACTTATTTTTTTCTAATATCCTCCGAACCACGGAAGTCATTGGCTTTCGTGGTTTTTTTTATTTACGTTAAATCATAAAAACAATAATGGGTGCGTTAAAGAGGGTGAGTCAGAATTTTTAGCACCAATCTAACCAACCATGAACCGACGCGATTTTACCCGCACTCTAGCTGTGGGAGCTTCTACCTTACCCTTTACCCATTCATTTGCCACTTCTTTTTCCCAGGATAAAAAACTGGGAGTTGCTCTAGTGGGCTTAGGTGGTTACAGTCGAGGACAACTAGGTCCCGCCTTACAGGAAACCGAAAATTGCTACTTGGCGGGAGTAGTTACCGGTACACCCGAAAAAGAGAAAATTTGGGCGGATAAATACGGTATCCCTGAGAAGAATATCTATAATTACGAGAGTTACGATCAGATTGTCGATAACGAAGATATTGACATCATTTACGTAGTATTACCCAACTCTATGCACGCCGAATACACCATTCGGGCAGCAGAAGCTGGAAAACATGTAATCTGCGAGAAGCCAATGGCAATGAACGTAGAGGAGTGTCGCCAGATGATGGATGCTTGCGAGAAAGCGGGCGTGAAATTATCGATTGGTTATCGTCTCCATTTTGAACCGTATAATCAAAAGGTAATGGAGGTAGCGAAGGAAAAAACTATGGGTGATATTAATTTTGTGCGTTGCGGAGCGGGTTACCGCATGGGCGATAATTGGGATCAGTGGCGATTACAAAAAGACTTAGCTGGAACCGGAGCATTGGGTAATATGGGCGTTTATGCCATTCAGGGAGCGATTTATGCTGTGGGCGAAAACCCAATTTACGTGCGGGCGCAAGAGTTTAAAACCATGCCTAAGAAGTTTGATGAAACCGATGAGACAGTCACCTTTCAATTTGAATTTCCGAGTGGGGTAGTAGCCAACTGCGAGACCAGCCACAATGCTAGTATGAATTACCTCTATGTTTCGGCGGATGAGGGGTGGATAGAGCTTGATCCGTACTCGCAGTATGGTGGATTGAAAGGTAAAACCAGCCAGGGAACGTTAGATTTTCCGCAGGTAAACCAGCAAGCTCAGCAAATGGACGACTTTGCCGCCTGTATTCTGAAAGATACCCAAACTCCTGTACCCGGTGAAATGGGACTACGCGACATTCAGATTATCGACGGAATTTTAGCTTCTATTGCATCTGGAGGTGATAAGGTGAAACTGGAAAGCTTGGCATTTTAAGCTAGCTTTTTCGCAAAATATTCTTGCCAATCTTGCGGTAGGTACGGATCATTTGCCGCAGCTTTGATTCCCGTTTGGTCATCTTTATCAAAGGCATAAAGCCGAACTATATCAGTAATTGTTAATTGGGAATCTGACTTTTTCAGTAGAGTCAGCAAATCCCCTTTCTTTACTGAGCCTTCCTTGACAACAGAGAAGTAGACTCCCGGTTGGTTGCGCTGTAGGAAGTGCTTGATCATTTTTGGGTCACCAAAGCGGATGCCTAGCTTGAAACAAGGAAAACGGGGTTGAGTAACTTGCAACTCACATTCTCCGGCCTGAAAGCGGTCGCCAATATTAATGGTAGTTTCATCCAGACCGTCTATCGTCAGGTTTTCACCAAATACCCCAATCGGGAAATCATGCTGTGGGAAATCCTGTTGCCAGCCCATATAGTGCTGATACGGATAAGCGTAGACGGCTTTTTCCCGCCCGCCGTGTACTCTCAAATCCGCTTGTTCGTCACCATCCAGGTTAAGCATACGTACCATCACTGCGCCATCAACCGGAGACTTGAAAATACCAGTACTCACTTCTTTTCCTAGAAAAGGTACGACTCGAGGTTTTCCCACATTGACGGATACAATCTGCATGGCACTGATAGTTTTCTTGAAGATAAGTTTGCTGCCTAAATTTCTAAATTGCCCGCCAGATTACAAATAATATTGATAAAACATTATCACCAGCTTAGCACTTCATAGAGTGAAAAGCCATAGTATTCATTAATTCAACTTTATACTTATGCTAGTTACTACTACATCAACTTTACAAGACAAATCAATTACTGAGTATCTCGGTTTAGTCTCGGGAGAAGCTATCATTGGAGCAAATGTCTTCCGTGATTTTTTTGCGGGTATCCGCGATATTGTGGGTGGACGCTCGGGCTCTTACGAACGAGCTTTGCGAGATGCTAAGGAAATTGCCCTCCGCGAGATGCAGGAAGGAGCCCAAAAACTGGGTGCCAATGCTGTTATTGGCGTAGACCTCGATTACGAAACGGTTGGCAAAGAATCCAGTATGCTGATGGTAACCGCTAGTGGAACAGCGGTTATTTATCGGTAATTAGTTGACTTTCAGCGGCGAAGTGCTGCAAAAACCAGGTTTTCTATGTAGTCATACACTTGCTGATGCAGGTCACTGCCATTTTTCTTAATCTCGGTAAGGGAAGGTAAGTGCAAAGCAAAATACGCCTGTTGGTGAGAGGCCTCTAGCACTGTGCTGATTAATGCGTGAGGATAAGGATAGTCAGGGTTAATCTCTTTTGCGATAGAAGCTATTCGTTTGCACAAATCTTTATAGCCCCGGAACAAGCCCTCCTTGTTATCCTCATCCACTTGCTTGGTCAGATAGGTTTTATTTGACTCCGAAACCACAATACGGTATAAGGCAGTTTCATCGATGTCGGCGAAGGCAGGATCAAACTCCGCTTCGTCACATATAGCTTTTAAGGCTACTTTGAGTCTTTCTTCCGGGTCAGCCAGATGGTTAGTACGGTAATCAATTAGGTACTCCATCCACTTCCAGTACCAGGCAATCAGGTAAATAAGTAGCTTATGCTTGTTCTCAAAGTAACGATAAATAGAAGCCTCGGTAGATTGAATTTGAGTGGCTAGCTTTTTGAAAGTAAATTGTTCAAATCCTAATTCATCAATCATCTGAATGCCCTGACTGATAATTTTTGAACCTAACTCGGTATGCTGGGGGTCGCGGGTGAAGTACCGCTCGCTTAAACGTAGTGTGACCATAAATAGATAATGTGCTGCAATGTAGTAAATAAGTAATACTTCCAAAACATAACAGGTGGAGACCAGATGCCTAAGACTGGAGACCGAAATCAGGAACAGCTGGTAAAAGAGAATTGTTTAGTTAATTAGAGAAAGAGATTATCAAATCTTTGTTTTTGGTTTCCAGGCTTTGGGTTCCGGATTTCAATCTCCGCTTAAACTTTCAATTCTTGACCACTTTCATGGCTTTGGTAGGCTAGCTCAATTAATTGAATTACTTGTTTGGCCTCTTCAGGAGAAACCAGCAATTTTGATTTACCCGAAATAGCTTGGGCTAGATTATCGTAGAAAGCTAAGTAATTTCCTGCTTCGGAAGTTACTTTTCCCCGGAAGGGTAGACCGTAGAGTTCAGTATCTAAGATCCCCCAGATAGTTTCTGGTTCAATACCCCAGTGCCCACTATTGGGAGTTTTTCCCACTTTTAGGTCATCTTCCTGCGGGTCGAGTCCGTATTTGGTAAAAGTACCCAGGTCACCCAAAATTTTGTAGCGAGGACCTTCGTCTCGCACCAGATAACTTGATTTTAAGACGACTTGCTTATCAGGATACCCCAAAATCAGGTGATAAGCATCGGGGGCTTTTCCTCCTGCGCGTTGAATACTAAGTTTAGCAAAAATGGTCTGGGGCATTCCGAATAATACTAAGGCCTGGTCAATCATATGGGAGCCCAGATTGTACAAAATCCCTGAGCCAGGGCCACTGTCTTCCTTCCAAGTATCAGGTTGAATGTAGTTGCGGTAGCGGTCGTAATGAGCTTCGTACTCTACTACTCGTCCGCACAATTGCTGATCTAGCACTTTTTGTACAGTTAAAAAGTCACTATCCAGTCGTCGGTTCTGAAATACGGTAAATAAGCGATTCTGTTGATTTGCTATGTTAATAAGCTCTTCAGCTTCAGCAACTGTATTAGTAAATGGTTTTTCCACTACTACGTGCTTACCTGCTTCTAGCGCAGCTTTTGTCATATCGAAGTGATAAGCGTTGGGAGTATTAACCACAATTATGTCAATTTCCTCGTCGTTCAGCAAATCATCGAACTGCCGAACTGTGTTAATATCCGGATAATCAGCCTTAGCATCGTTCCGATGACGCTCGAGTACTTTGGATAAATGAAAACCTGGGTGAGTAGTGATAAGGGGAGCGTGAAAGACTTTCCCGGACATACCGTAAGAGGCTAGAGCAACCTGAGTCATGGTGTAGTATTTTGGATGCTCAAACTACATAAAATTGATAGTCGGTTCAAGGAAGCTTGGTAGAGTATTACCTATTTTCTATTAGAATAGTAGGAACGTAGTGGGAATATGAGATCTAGCACTCGGAATGAGTGGAGCTTCTTTTATAAACATAGCTAGGTACTCCAGGTACTGGAAATAGGATTGATTTTGACATACTAATAATTAGGGTAAAAGTAAAAAGCACATATCCTGATGGACATGTGCTTAATCAGAAAATACTGCTAAGCCTATCTAGGCACTACCTCTGACTTTTTAGGCATTGTCATTGAGTCGTCAGGGTTGATAGCTTCTTCGCTGCAACTAAATAGAGTTGCTGCTAGAATAGCAAAAGCGAATGAAAGTTTAACAGTTTTTGAAATAATACTTCTCATAGTGAAATTAATTTAGGTGAAACAATAAAATAAAAGTACATCCAAATGATGTAAGAAAAAGTTGATCAACTGTAGCACAAATATAACTATTTAACTTAAAAATAATATATAATATAGTTAGTTTGTGATGAATAATTGAAAAAAGAACAAAAAATTACAGAATAGTATTTACTCGAATTTGTAAAAGTATTGCCATGTTTTGATCCGAAGATCAATAAATTTTAGAAAAAAACAATAGTAAAATAAAAATTTATCAATCTAATTTTTAATAAATATTAAAAATTATGTGATAATATGAATAATAAATTATGAAAATAGAAATTATGTATCTCTTGATAGACTTATTTGAAATCAGATAATTATTTCTATGTCTAGAGTTTAGAATAAAAAAATAAACAATATCTAACTCATATTAAACGATAAATTACGATGTAAGAAATGAAAGAAAAATGTATTTTTTCTTAGCACTAAAAAGTTTTGCTGATGTATGATTTAACAAAAAAAAGCTTCCTATTCGATAAAATTTGGCGGAGTATTGGTGCTATATTTTAAGCGCTATTATGTAATTAAGTGGAGAGTGGTAAAATAATTCAATGAAGATATTAGAAAAGAAACGGGTAGATTCACTAGCTAAAACGTTCCGGTATACGCTAAGAGATCGGCGTAAATTAGTGAGCCTAATTATTGTATTACTACTTCCCCTGATGCTTTTTGCGTGGAGGTTTATTCCTGAAGATATTGAGTTTCCTTACTATGGACAACTGCATGTGTTCATTTGGACATTTAATCTATATTTTGTCATAGTTATGCTATCGTCGGCTTGGTTTCTATCCATACCTCGAAGAGACTTTGCTATGCAAATAATTGTTCTGGCAGCTTTATTCTTAGGAATCTCCTTAACACTTAATACTTTGCCATTTAGTAATGAGTCGCCGTGGTGGACCGATGTATTAATCAGCTTAACTTTGTTTGCAGGAGCGAGTATTTATCTCTATTACGTCTACAATAATTACGTTAACAAAACTATTGACTACAAACAGTTGCACGACGGTATTGTGCATGATTTGCACCATGAGCGCTTTTTAAACTCCATTAGTCGGGTAGAAGGGTTAATGAAGGTAGCTGAGATGGAAGAGCCTTACAAAAGTATGTGTGAAGATGAAATTGCCGAGCTTAAAGAATCAGTATCCTACATCGCCGAGAAATATAAAGCTCTTTATTAATGACGAATGACTAATGAATTGGATAAGGTGCGTATGTAAGCCTCCGATTCAATACCTACACATACGTGTAACAATGCGCCAGCTAACATTAATCATTATTCATCACTCATCGATCATTATAAAGGTGTTCCTTCAAATCAGAGATGCTTTCTATTTTTAACTTCTTAGCTTGTAGTTCTCTCATCATCAACGCGGTGGTATTGTTAAAACCCAACGGGGGCATCCAGATTAAGCCATACTGCTGCTGTACTTGGTTTTGAACATAATTATATACCCAATCTTTATTCTGAGATAAACTGTCTATTGCTTCTGAAGACGGTTTTAGCAGAACTAGTAAAACAGTTCCTGTATATTCGGGGTAAATGTCTACGTAGTCATTGATGATGGCATCCATCAGTAGTTTGGTGCCACCGAAGCCCTGCTTAAGTTCTACGGTTAAATTGGTTTGCCCTTCAATGAGCAGGGTGAATAGTTCGGCAAGAACAAAGTTTTCGGTGAAAGCCTTAGAGCCGATAATCAGGTCAGGCTTGCCCTCTTTTTTGGCTACGGTTGTAAACCCTAGAGAGTTTAAGAAGTTAGTGGCTGCTTCCCGGGGCGAGCGCTTGTTTTGGTCTACCTCAAGGTTCATCTGGGTCATAGCAGTTTCATCAATCTTACCACTTAATTGCTGAAAAAGTGGTTCTAACTCAGGAAAGCGAGCGATAGTTTCTTGACGGATTAATGGGGCAGCGTAGTAAGGAGGAAAGTAGCCCAAGTCATCTTCTAATACCCGCAGATTATAGGCAGCAATTCGTCCGTCAGTAGAGAAACCGCTGATAACATCTACTTTTTTCTGATGGAGTGCTTCGTACATCAGCCCAATCTCCATTTCGCGGGCTTCTATTGAAAAACCGTACTTTTCCTGCAAGCCCGGATAACCGTCGGCTCGCTCCATAAATTCCGAATTAAATCCGGCTACCAATGATGAAGTGCTTTCTGATGCTTCAGACCAGACTACCTGCCCGATAAGTACTAAACATAAAATAGCAAATCCTACCGCTAACGGTTTCAAAAGCTTTTGGATGTATCGTTGAATCAGGCTGAGTAAAGTGTCCAATACAATCGCTAATAGCGAAGCGGGAATAGCTCCTGCTAGAATCATGTAGGTATTGTTCACAGCAATCCCCCGGAAAATAAATTCGCCTAAACCACCGGCGGCAATCAGGGCGCAGAGGGTAGCTACGCCAATGTTGATGACCATGGCGGTGCGCACTCCGGCAAAAATAATCGGGGCAGCCAGCGGCAATTCTACCATTCGTAAAATTTGTCCGTCGGTCATGCCCATACCCAGAGCTGCTTCCTTAATAGTCCCATCCACTCCCTGAATACCCGTGTAAGTATTACGGACAATGGGCAGTAGGGCGTACAAAAACAAGGCGATAATCGCCGGAAGTACTCCAATGCCGAAAAAGGGTAACATAAAACCCAGCAGCGCAATACTAGGGATGGTCTGGATAATATTGACAAAGCCTAGCATAGGTTGGGCAGCAGTTTCGTAGCGAGTTAGCAGGATACCAATGGTAATACCGATGACGGTGGCGACTACCAAGGCTATGGTAGTGATCCAGAGATGTTCGTAGGTTTGCTGAAGAATTTCGGCACGTTGCTCAATCAGAAATGAGAAAAACTCAGCAAGCAAACTAGGATAGGTTTTAAATTGAAAGCAGTAAGTTACGCTATTTTGTCTAGATGCAAGAATCCGCCAAGGGCAATAGCTTTAAAAGTTATATTCGTTAATCATCCGATAAAATAAGCGGGTTAGTTTGGGCTCAGCTTCTCCGGCAATTTGAATGATTTCGGCTACACTGACGGGCTCTAAATTATCAGGATCACCAATATCGGTAATGATTGAGGCGGCAAATACCTTCATGCCTTGATGTTTGGCAACAATTACTTCCGGCACCGTCGACATCCCCACCAAATCAGCTCCGATGGTACGGAGGAAACGGTATTCGGCGCGAGTTTCTAGATTTGGACCCGGAACAGCCACATACACCCCCTTATGTATCCGGTAACCTTCTTCCTTAGCAATTTGCCAGGCAGTGTGAATCATCTCTTGATCGTAAGGTTCACTCATATCCGGAAACCGAGGGCCAAACCCATCCCAGTTCAAGCCCGTTAGCGGATTGGCCGTTTGTAGGTTGATATGGTCATCAAGAAGTACTAAATCTCCCTTGTGGTAAGATAAATTCATAGCTCCGGCTACATTAGAAATATACAGCGTCTTGATTCCCAAGTGATGCATGAGTCGAACCGGATAGGTAATCTGCTGCATGGAGTAGCCTTCGTAATAATGAAAGCGCCCTTGCATAGCTAGCACTCGCTTGCCGCCTAGTGTTCCGTAAATCAGTTTTCCTGAATGACTTTCTACTGTACTCACCGGAAAGTGAGGAATATCGGCGTAGGAGAGTGTTTGTTCGGCTTTAATTTCTCCCGCCAATCGGCCTAAACCTGTTCCAAGAATAATACCTGTTTCAGGTGGTTCAGTAATATGCTGAGATATAAAGTCATAGGTTTCGGAAAGATGTTGGAGCATACATTAGGGTTTTTAGGTTAAGATAATAAAAATGAGGCTGCAAAGCTTCGTGTTTAGTGTTTCAAGTTATTGAATGTATTGAGAAACTTTAAGCAATGTACTACACCGATAGTTCATTCTAAATGTAGGGTGAAATATTGGGAGCCTGTGGCCAATTTCCCTCAATCGATAGGGGAGTAAATTCAGCAAATAGTTCTTCTCGATACCATCCTAAGATTCTAGTTTTCTTGATCATCTCTCGGTGTTTGGCACTCTGATAGGCATAAGCTACCATCGCATCACGATTTTTCCATAGGCTGAACGTGGCCTGTTGTAGTAACGGAAGCTCGCCAATACCTTTGGAAAATAGCAAGCCTGCCTGATGTTGTTCTAAGCGATTACTGACCTTAGGTACGTTCTTCCAAAAACTCCATAGCTTCTGAGGATAAATGGTAGCTCGGGTTAAGACAGCGATGGGGCCTTGAGATACTTTCACTTTGTGAACGGGAAACGGTTGTTTAGCCTCCCAGGAGCCTTTTACTTTTGTAGTGCAAAGAGAAACTGTCCAATGATGTTGGGCATAAGCACACGCCTGATGCCAAAATGAATTCTGTTGGAAGAAATTTTTAGCAATAGTCTGTTTATCCCACACTGCTAGAAAAGCATAGGTGCTCATATCAGGAATAATACTGAACCCATTACCACCACCGCTTCCGAGAAGTTTGTAGAAGCCAAGACCGGGTATTGACCGAAGTATGCGATGGGAATCTCGCATTTGGCGTAAAGCCCACCATTTAGCGGATAATCTCTCAAATTCTAGGAAAGTTATTGTAGTAATTTGCTGATTTAGATACGCCAATAGAATATTGCTTAAAAAAAAGAGAGACGCAATGAAACAACGCCATCTACGAACATGATTGAAGGCGAACTGTTTAAAACGTGCTAAGTGTTTGCTCAATAATATCGCAGCACTCGTGGAGTTGCTCTTCTGTAATCACCAAAGGAGGGGCGAATCGAATGATATTACCGTGGGTGGGTTTGGCTAATAAACCGTTATCTTTCAGTTTCAGACAAATATTCCAGGCAGTACCGCTATCGGGGCTATCGTTGATAACAATAGCATTTAGTAGTCCTTTGCCCCGTACTAGGGTTACCAGGTCACACTTTTCAGCTAGTTGCTGCATTCGTTCCCGGAAAATTTGACCAAGCTGCTCGGCCCGTTCAGCTAAGTTTTCATCAATGACAACTTGCAAAGCTGCCATGGCTACTTCGCAGGCGAGGGGGTTACCACCGAAGGTAGAACCATGTTCACCGGGTTTGATAGTCAGCATAATTTCATCGCTGGCTAAAATGGCTGATACTGGGAAAACTCCTCCCGAAAGGGCTTTTCCTAAGATCAGTATATCTGGTTTAAAATCTTCGTGCTGACAGGCAAATAGTTTTCCAGTGCGGGCAATGCCGGTTTGTACTTCGTCGGCAATAAATAGTACGTTATGTTCCTTGCACAGATTGTAAGCATTTTTGAGATAGCCTTCATCGGGTACAACCACTCCGGCTTCGCCCTGGATAGGTTCTACCATAAATCCAGCCACGTTTGGGTCTTGTAAAGCAGCTTCCAGAGCAGCTAAATCATTGTAGGGAATAATCTCATAACCCGGCATAAAAGGGCCAAACCCAGTAGTGCTGCTGGGATCGGTAGAAGAGGATATAGCACCTAGGGTTCGCCCCCAGAAATTACCTTCCACAAAAATAACTTTGGCTTGGTTGGTTGGCACCCCCTTTACTTCGTAAGCCCACTTTCGGCAGAGCTTCACCGCGGTTTCGCCTCCTTCTACTCCGGTATTCATTGGCAATACTCGGTCGTAGCCAAACAGTTCAGTCACAAATTTCTCGTAGCGTCCGAGCACATCATTATAGAATGCTCGCGATGTGAGCGTAAGCCGTTGAGCCTGTTCGGTAAGAGCTTGAACAATTCGAGGGTGGCAATGCCCCTGGTTTACTGCACTATAAGCTGAAAGAAAATCGTAATACTGTCGCCCCTCTACATCCCAAACCAGCACACCCTCACCCCGGGAGAGCACTACCGGAAGGGGATGATAATTATGTGCGCCGTACTTCTCTTCTAGGGCGATAACTTCTGAGGTAGTTAATGTTGTTTCTAACATACTCGTAGTGTTATGGTATTTTAGTATTGTTGTGTTAAGGTATTCGTGTGTTCAAGTGTTCAAGTGTTCATGTAAATTTAAAGCTCAAGCACTCACAGACATAAACACCAGAACACATTAATACTCTAACACAATGACTTTGAACTATTACTCTACAAATTTGATTAAAAGTGGTGGAGAAAAACAAATTAATGAGTTTTTCTTTCTAAAGATATTTTTAGATATTTGCAACCCTGAATTTAAAAGACAAGAAAATACAGAATTATGTCTAAGGTTTGTCAGATTTCCGGTAAGCGTCCTCGCGTAGGAAATAATGTATCCAAGGCGAATAATAAAACTAAGCGCAAGTTCTCTCCGAATTTACAGCGTAAGCGTTTTTATCTACCCGAAGAGGATAAGTGGGTAACTATTCGGGTAGCAACTTCTACCTTGCGTACAATTAATAAAAAAGGTATTACTGCGGTGCTGAAAGAAGCCAGAGCTAAAGGAACCGCACAAATCTAGCAACTATTAAATAGTACCTACTATGGCTAAGAAAGGAAAAGGTAATCGCATTCAGGTAATTTTGGAATGCACCGAACATAAGGATAGTGGTCAGCCGGGAACCTCCCGCTATATTACGACCAAAAATCGGAAGAACACCCCGGATCGGATGGAACGCAAGAAGTATAATCCTATCTTGAAAAAATATACTGTTCACAAAGAAATTAAATAATCATGGCTAAGAAAACAGTTGCAACCCTACGTACTAGTACTGGAAAAGACTTTGCCAAAGTGATTAAGGCAGTAAAGTCAGAAAAAACCGGAGCGTATACCTTCAAGGAGGAGATGGTTCCGGTAGATAGTGTAAAAGAACACTTCAAGAAGTAGCTTATATCTACTTTCTTAAGAGACAAAACTAGCCCGTTCAGGGCTTTTTTTGTTTATCTTTGACGCTATTCCACGCGTTACAAACGCGCAGCAGTTGGTGGAGTAAGTTTTTTGTTGCGTTACTACGCCTTCCAGACGCGTAGCAGTTAATTAACTTTCCATTTTCAACCCCGGTCTGGAGCCGGAGTCAAATTTCAATTATCAATTGACATGGCACTTTTTGGTTTATTTTCTAAGGATAAAAAAGAATCGCTAGATAAAGGGCTAGAGAAATCTAAGCAGAGCTTCTTTGAGAAGATGGGGAAAGCTATCGCGGGTAAATCTACGGTCGATGAAGAAGTATTGGATGAACTGGAACAGGTACTAGTAACCAGCGATGTGGGAGTAGACACCATGGTGAAAATTATTGATCGGATTGAAGCCCGCGTAGCTCGCGATAAATATCTGAATACTTCGGAGCTTGATCGTATTTTACGAGAAGAAATTGCCGAGCTGTTAACAGAGGTTGATCATTCTTATACTACCACCCAGGCTAGCGACTTTAATATTCCAGAAAATCATCAGCCCCACGTGGTACTGGTGGTAGGCGTAAACGGAGTTGGTAAGACAACAACCATTGGTAAGTTGGCGCATCAGTTTAAGAAGCAGGGTAAAGACGTAATTCTAGGAGCAGCCGATACCTTTCGGGCGGCGGCAGTTGATCAACTCAAACTCTGGGGTGAACGGGTAGGTGTACCCGTCGTCTCGCACGGGATGAATACTGATCCGGCTTCGGTAGCCTACGACGCGGTGAAACAAGGTGTAGAGCAGAAAGCTGATTTGGTGATTGTAGATACCGCCGGACGCTTACATAATAAAGTGAACCTGATGAACGAGCTTTCTAAGATCAAGCGCGTGATTCAGAAGTTTGTGCCCGAAGCCCCCCATGAAGTACTGCTGGTACTAGACGGTAGTACCGGGCAAAACGCCTTTATTCAAGCTCGGGAGTTTACCAAAGCTACCGAAGTGACGGCGCTGGCAATTACTAAACTGGATGGTTCCGCTAAAGGTGGTGTGGTGATTGGTATTTCCGATCAATTTAAGATTCCAGTAAAGTATATCGGGGTAGGGGAGAAAATGGAAGACTTACAGGTTTTCAACAAAATGGAATTCGTGGATTCGCTTTTTGGCAAAAACTAATTTTCCCAAGGTTAGTTCTTTTATTTTTACCGTTGTGCGTTAAAAATGAAAAGACTAGCCCTCCTATTTTTTAGCTTGTGTTCGCTATTTTCCGCTCAAGCTCAGGTTGATACCACTGTTTACACCCAAGAGTATATTGATCGGAGCACAAAGTTCGCCTGGTTCACGCTAGGGGGAGATATTTTAATGTTACCGGGAGGCGATACTGAATTTCTTCAAAACGGAGCGATACAAAATACTTCATTCGGCAACACTTTTATCCCGCGAGTAACGCTCGGTGGGATACACTTCTGGGGACACGCTGATTTCTACGTTACTTTTCCTCTTTCTTTTCTATCATTACAAAATAAACCTGACTTTTTCGATCAGCTTTCCTACTCCCAAGGAATAGAAACGGGTATGCGGGTTTATCCGCTAAAGCTACAACCCCAGCGGGTAAGCCCATTCGTCGGCATCAGTTTCCGCAACTTATCCTATCAACACACACTCGATGAAGATGAGTATCCCGAAGAGAGTCCTCGCTACCGAAGAATGATTGCCCCGCTGCAATTTGGAGCTACCTACACCACCGATAAATATTTAATCTCTGCTTCAGTGTACTATCAGTTTCAGGACGAAATAAACTATGCGATTTCCCCAACTCAAACAGGGCGCACTACTTTTAATCCTGTCTCTTTTAATCTCAGCTTTTTACGATACTGGGATACGGATCGGTTTATGAGAAACCCTAAAGTAGTTCGAGATCTCAATAATCAGTATCACGTTCTGCAAAAGGAAAATCGCCTGAGTACCTGGTATTGGGGGCTGGGACCTTCGGCTGGGCTACAAATGTCTAAGTCGGGGTATCTGGAGCGTAACTTTCCCTATTTGTATGATGAATACTCTAGTGCTTTCATGCCTGATATAACCTTCGGTCGATTTTTCAACAAACCGGATATGAACGTGGGGTTATCATTTCGGACTTTGGGAGATCGCCTCATTGGGTTTAATACGGAGATTCGGTTGAGACGTTATTCCTTTATGCTGGAAACCTACAAAAATCTATTCAACTGGTTAGGGTTCGTGCCTTTCGTCGGAGTAACTGGTTCAGTAGAAAATCTCAGGGCTAATGTGAACGGAACCGAGTATCAAGAAACTAAGCCAGCTCTGGGGTTAATATTTGGTTGGGACATTCGTGTAACTAAGACCGGAACTAGTTTGCTTCGCACCAATTTACGCTGGATACCTGATTTACACCTAGAAATAGAAGGAGATAAAATGATGTTTGATCACTTAGAGTTTAATTTTATCCAGTGGGTACAATTTATTGGTCGAAAGAAAGCTTACGAGAAATATCGTCCTTGATGAGTGATTACGGTACTAGGAAATAAATAGCCACACCGACACTAAGCTAATCGACAAGCCGATGAGACTGCCTACCAGAACATCCATTGGTTTGTGGGAACCAATATAGAGGCGAGCCGACATTACCAGTCCACTGATAATCAGGACTACAACTAGTGGAGTAACCAGAAATGCCTGGGGATATTCGGCTCCTAGCCCGATAATAAACCCAATTAGGCCACAACAGCTGGCACTATACGCACTTACTTTAATAAATAGTGTAGCTATGCTGACCGATATAATAATGGCAGTGAACGCAGCTAGAAGCATACCCAACACTGGGCTAGCGTTAAATTTATAGACAAACAGAAAGGTGACAATAATGTAGAACACACTGATGAAGAAGAATGGGAGTATCCGTTCTTGTCGGGTGGGCATTGAAATAATTGCCAGATAATTGGCTCGAATAACCAAGAAGCGGGACACTGTTACGTATACCAGCGGGATAAGAAAAGTGGTAAGGAAGATGGCCAGCAGCAGATAGTCGGCATTAGAGATTCCGGGACGAATAATAATGGGTGCGTAATAGAAAAGTAGGGCAAAGAGGTACGTAGGCATCAGTAAGGGGTGCATCAGCACCGAACATAAAACCGCCAGTTTTCGTACCATTAAAGTTCTTTTCTAAGCCGGGCTACCGGAATTTGCAGTTGTTCACGGTACTTAGCTACCGTTCGTCGGGCGATGTTATAGCCTTTATCTTTTAGTAATTTTTCCAGCTTATCATCCGAAAGAGGCTTGCGTTTATCTTCGTTATCGACTAATTCTTTTAAATAATTTTTTACTTCCCGGCTACTCACATCCTCACCCGAGTCGGTAGCAATACCTTCAGAGAAGAAATACTTGAGCTGATAGGTGCCGTACTCGGTTTGCACCGATTTACTATTCGCCACTCGCGAGACCGTAGAAATATCCATCCCAATTTCATTGGCAATATCCTTCAAAATCATCGGACGCAATTTACTTTCATCTCCGGTCAGAAAGAAATCATACTGATATTTTACGATCGTCTCCATCGTATTCAGCAAAGTATTTTGCCGTTGCTTGATGGCATCAATAAACCATTTAGCTGAATCGAGCTTCTGCTTTACAAAAGAAACTTCTTCTTTAAGTTTTTTATCCTTCTTATCGCTCTTATCATAAGCCTGCAACATATTTGAGTACGAACGACTGACTTTCAGTTCGGGTGCATTCTTAGAGTTTAGAGCGAGTTCTAGTTTGCCATTGTCGTTGGTGAGAATGTAATCAGGTATGACATACTGGGTGCGAGCCGCCAGACCAGTTTCTATCCCACCAGGCTTAGGGTTAAGTTTCGTAATGATACTAATTGCCTCCCGTAGGGTATTTTCATCTACACCTAGTTTACGACAAATCTTATCAAAATGCTTTTTTGTGAACTCTTTGAAGTTATTTTCTAGAATATCGATGGCCACTCGAGTGTAACGATCTTGATCAGGTTTGCGCTCTAGTTGTAATAGCAGGCATTCCTGAAGGCTGCGCGCTCCAATGCCCGGTGGATCAAACTGCTGAATCTTACTCAGGATTTCCTCCAGTTCTTCAGCGCTGGTATCAATATTGAGGGAAAAGGCCAAATCGTTCACGATGGCATCCAGGTCGCGCCGAATGTAACCGTCACTCTCAATACTGCCTATCAGCTGTAAGCCTATCTGCTGGCGGCGTTCATCTAGTCGGAGAAAGTTGAGTTGGGTAATGAGTTGCTCCACTAGCGAGACTGCGGTAGGCATGGGCAGGTCTTTATCATCCTCGTCGTTGTACGATCCGTCGCCCTGCATTTTATAGCCACTGAACTCATCTTCGGCCAGGTAATCTTCTACGCTAATTTCTTCTGAGTAATCTTCTTTCTCACTCTCGCCAAAGTCATCTTCCGCCTGAGCCGGAACTTCTTCCTCCTGGTCTCGGCCTTCCTCTAACGCGGGATTTACCTCTAATTCTTGCTCAATACGGGCTTCTAACTCAGCCGTAGGTATCTGGAGCAGCTTGATAAATTGGATCTGCTGCGGCGATAATCGTTGACTAAGTGTTTGGTTTAAACCAAGCTTTTGCATACTATTTTTTCATAATAAAAAGTAAGCCCTTTAGTAAGGCGCAAATTTATGATATTATCACAAATCTTTGTTAAAAAGACCAAAATATCGTTGTTTTACGCCCTGTTTTACTACATCCGTAAGGTATTAACTAACATTACATCGGGGTAGTTTCGGCGTCATAATAACATATTATTTGCAGGTTTTAGTATGCAAAACTTACGGTGGAAAATCAAGCGAGTACTTGCAGAAGGAGAGTCTGCAGTGGGTAAGTCAGTAGTAGTAAAAGGCTGGGTGCGAACCAAGCGGGGCAGTAAAAATGTGAACTTCATCGCACTAAATGATGGCTCAACCGTTCGGAACTTACAAGTGGTAGCTGACCCCGAGCAGGTTGATGAAGATATTTTGCGCCGCATCAATACCGGAGCTTGTCTGGCAGTAACAGGTAAACTTGTGGCTTCCCAAGGAAAAGGACAAACGGTAGAATTGCCTGCTGAAACGATTGAAGTTCTGGGTGAAGCTGACCCAGATGAATATCCCTTACAGCCTAAAAAACACTCATTTGAATTTTTGCGAGAGATTGCCCACTTGCGTCCTCGCACCGCTACGTTCGGAGCGGTCTTCCGTTTGCGTCATGCCATGACGTTTGCTATTCATCAGTTTTTTCACGAGCGGGGATTCTTCAACCTGCATTCTCCGATTATTACGGGTTCAGACGCCGAAGGTGCCGGGGAAATGTTTCGGGTGACTACCTTAGATGCTAAAAAACCTCCGCTCAACGAAGAAGGTGAGATAGACTACAAGCAAGACTTTTTCGGGAAAGAAACCAACCTTACGGTTTCGGGGCAGCTAGAGGCAGAACTAGGCGCATTGGCTTTGTCCGATGTGTACACCTTCGGGCCAACCTTTCGGGCTGAGAACTCAAATACTTCTCGGCATTTAGCTGAGTTCTGGATGATTGAGCCAGAAATGGCTTTCTACGATCTAAACGATAATATGCAGTTGGCGCAGGAGTTTGTTCAGTACTTAGTACGCTTTGCTTTGGATAATTATGCTGATGACTTAGAGTTTCTGAATCAGCGCCAGTTAGACGAGGAAAAGAACAAGAAAAAAGAGGAGCGTAGCGATATGTCGCTACTAGAACGCTTACAATTTGTGGTAGATAATGATTTCGAGCGAATTACTTACACCGAGGCAATTAATATACTGAGGAGCTCTAAGCCGAATAAGAAGAAAAAGTTTCAGTTTTTGATTGATGAGTGGGGGGCAGATTTGCAGTCGGAGCACGAACGGTTCTTGGTAGAAAAGCACTTTAAGAAGCCCGTGATTCTGTACAACTACCCCAAGGGAATTAAAGCATTTTACATGCGGCAGAACGAAGACAATGAGACAGTTGCGGCTATGGATGTATTGTTCCCCGGTATCGGTGAAATCATTGGAGGTTCGCAGCGGGAGGAGCGGTTAGACAAGTTACAGCAGCGTATGGCGGAAATGGAGATTCCCGAACAGGAAATGTGGTGGTATCTGGAAACCCGTAAGTTCGGAACAGCTCCGCACAGTGGCTTTGGCATTGGCTTTGAGCGACTCATCATGTTCGTTACCGGAATGCAAAATATCCGCGATGTAATTCCATTCCCCCGTACCCCGCAGAATGCTGAATTTTAATTCTACTGTACTAATGTTTTCATGTATTCATGTGTTTATGTAGTTTGAACACCCGAACACCCGAACACCCGAACACCCGAACACCTTGTTCTTCATCCTCTCCAAAACGTTATATTTTCTGGTAATGCCGATTACGCTGGTAGTAATGGCGTTTTTGCTGTGTATTGTGTGGAAGCGGTATCGCAAGCTATTTTTTACTATGGGGTTTGCTTTGTTGTTACTCTTTACCAATACCTTTCTAAGTAATTTACTGCTGTTGGCTTGGGAAGTGTCTCCGCAACCCATTGCCTCTTTGCCTCAGTATCCGGTAGGAGTAGTGCTAGGCGGAATTACAACTGATAAAGAACCCCACGATCGTAGTCATGTAACAGGTGATGCTGATCGTATTCTGCATGCCGTTCAACTATACCGAGAGGGTAAAATTGAAAAGATTCTGCTGACGGGTGGTTCGGGGAAATTGTTAGTAGATAGTATTCCTGAAGCTATCTCTTTACAGCGAATTTTGCGTAATGCCCAAATTCCTGAACGTGATATTTTGATAGAAGCAGCTTCTCGCAACACTCGTGAGAATGCGCTGAATAGTCAGAATATGTTGAAAGAAAATGGCATTACCTCTAAGGTGCTTCTAATCACTTCGGCCTACCATATGCGCCGGGCTAAAGCCTGTTTCAAAAAGGTAGGAGTAGAAATTGACGGTTTCCCTGTGAGTATGCGGGGGCAAGAGATCCAGTTTACTCCTGACTGGCTAATTATTCCCAGTTCTGGGGCCATCGGCAATTTTGAAGTAGTAATTCGAGAAATAGTCGGAACAGTAGCCTACTGGGTAGCGGGGTATGTTTAGAGGTTGCAATTCATTATGCTTACTGCTACATTGACCCAAAGAAACAACCTTACCTTTTATGATTCACACCCTTGACCTCCATTTTTTAGGTATACCGCAAGCCATCGCTAGCTTTTTGATAGAAACCTCTGATGGTCCAATTCTTATCGAAACTGGACCGTATTCTACTTACGATAATTTAAGGTTGGCTGTTCAAAAAGCGGGCTTTGATCTGGCGGATATTCAACACGTTCTGCTTACGCATATTCACTTTGACCACGCTGGAGCTGCTTGGGCTTTAGCCGAGCAAGGAGCAAAAATTTATGTTCATCCGTTCGGGGTTCGGCATTTGGCAAGCCCTCAGAAATTATGGGAGTCAGCCAAGCGAATTTATCAGGATGAAATGGATCGGCTTTGGGGTGAAATGAAACCTATTCCCGAAAGTCAACTGCAAGCAGTAGAAGATGGAAATGAACTTACTTTTGACGATACCAAAATAATCGCTCATCATACTCCGGGTCATGCCGTTCACCATATTGCGTATCAGTTAGGTGATGTGATATTTACTGGCGATGTAGGCGGAGTTCAGATTAACGGTGGATTAGTGGAACCGCCTTGCCCTCCACCCGATATTAATTTAGAAGATTGGCAAAACTCCATTCAGCTACTGAGGGGACTAGACCCACGAGCTTTGTATCTCACTCATTTTGGTCGAGTTGAGAATATAGACACCCATTTGAATCATTTAGAGGAACAATTACTGGATTGGGCTGAGTGGATTAAGGAAAGAATAGAAGCCGGACAATCTTCTGAAGAACTGGTTCCTCAGTTTCAAGCCTACGTGGCTGATCAGCTTCGAACGAAAGGAGCTGATGAAGAAACCATACAACAGTACGAAGCGGCCAACCCTTCCTGGATGAGCGTAGCTGGATTGATGCGATATTGGAAGAAAAAGGGGCTAATTGAAAGGTGAAAATTGACAATGGAAAGTTGGTAGTTCTCAATTATGTGCTACCTAACTACAACTAGTTTTTACCGACTGGCTAATGCAAGTTTGCCTACATCATCACTAACCAGTAACATTGAAGTAAACAGATGGAAAAAATACTATCGGTACTATTTATCAGTGCTTTCCTTCTCTCTTGTAATCAGAAACCAGCGTCTGAAAATCCTAAGAGTGAACTTGGTAGCATACAAGATTCTCTCTCCTCTGAGTTAAATGAAATACAAGCCAACTGAGTAATCAATGGTTTCTCGGTGGCTATTGTGAATGAGGACGAGGTGCTGTATCAAAATGGGTTTGGGGTTTCAGATATTTCAAACGACGCTCCCTATTCAGAAAACACTCTGCAAAATATTGCTTCAGTATCCAAAACTCTGATTGGAATTGCGTTGCTAAAGGCTCAAGAGATGGGAAAACTAAATCTGGACGATCCTATCTCTAAATTCTTAACTTTTGATGTCAAGAACCCCGATTTTCCTGACCAAGCAATCACGATACGGCATCTGGCAACCCATACTTCTTCAATTACTGACGGAGATATTTACGGAGAAAAATCGTATATCCTAAAATCTCCTAGGGATAGTATTCAGTCCGATTCAATAAAGATTCCCGAAGAGTTTAATCCTCCTTCGGATCATACGTCTATGCAAGTATTCTTAGAGAGTCTGCTCAGTGAAAAAGGGAAGTGGTATTCCCAAGAAGTATTCCTGAATGAAACTCCGGGCCAACTGTTTGAATATACTAATTTGGGAGCCACCTTAGCGGCGCTTGTCTTAGAAGCTGCCACTGGAGAAAAATACAGCGAGTTTACGAAGAAACACATTTTAGAACCCTTAAAAATGGAATCTTCGGGATGGTATTTTGATGAAATAGACTTTTCCAGGCACACGAAATTATACGCCAGCAAAACGGAGCAAATACCCTTCTATTCCCTCATCACCTATCCAGATGGTGGGTTAATCACATCCATCAGTGATTTGAGCAAATATCTGGTTGAGCTGATCCGGGGTTATTCCGGAAATGGAACACTGTTGACAGAAGCTAGCTATAGTGAATTGTACAAACTGCAACTAGGTGACGAAAACTTTGAAGAGCGTGATGCCGAAAGCCCTTACAACGATGAGTATAATTTTGGCATTTTTATTGGGTTCTCAGCCCAAGACTACGTAGGCCATACGGGAGGAGATCCAGGGGTATCGTCTTTTATGTTTTTTAACACAAAAAATAAAATCGGACGAATCTTACTGATAAATACTGATTTGACTAGTGATGAGGGTGTTCAGCAGTTTTTCTCCATATGGGATAAACTAGAAGAATACCAGCAAAAACTAAACTAAGCCAGTAGAATAGATGGTTTACTCAGCCTCCAATTATTCATTTTCAATTTTCCCCTGTCAATTTTCAACTACCTTCAGTAACTGCTTTCGTTTAACTCTGTTTTGCCGCGGTATGTCCAGTAGATTAATGAGGTGTAGCCGATCACGAAAGGTAGCCCCCAAATAGCTACCCAGAACATGGTTCGTAAAGTGTATTGACTAGAGGAGCCATTGTAAATATCAATATTAAAGTCGGGCGATAGATTAGATACCAGCATGTTGGGAAAAATGCCCAGGGCGAATAGTAGTACGATAGCGGTAATCGTACAGGCTGAGGAAATAAACCCTTGCATCGGTTTATCTTTCGCTAGAGCCCGAGGAATGTTGGCGATAGAGAGCACATTAAGTATGACAATGAGCCAGGCAACTACTGAAACCAGCGTTTGATGCTGCCGAACCAACTCGTGCGATTCACCGGGCACATCTGCTAGGCCAAAGGAGAAATTGGCAATCATCGTTGGTTGCAAGTAGAGAGTTGCAGCCGTAGTTATGGTAAACATTATGAGGAAAACTAAGTAAGCATTCTTGGCCCAGCGTTGCACCTGAGCTTGCAAATCCCCCTGCGTTTTTAGGTTAAGGTACATCGCGCCATGCATGGTAAACATCGCTAGGTTGAAGAAACCAGTGAGCAGTGTATACGGGCTAATCAAATCTAGAAAGCTGCCTTGGTGAACTTTACTGGCATCAATAGCAAAGCCGACTACCACATTACCAATAGCAATACCAAATAGAATAGCGGCGATAATAGAACCCAAACTAAACCCTGTATCCCAGGTGCTTCGCCATCTTTTGCTAGGTTCTTTGCTTCTAAACTCAATAGATACTGCCCGGAAAATTAGCGCAATCAGCAGTAGCATGAACGGTAGATAAAAGCCTGAGAAGGCCGTTGCGTATACTTCCGGAAAAGCCGCGAATAATGCACCACCCGCTGTAATCAACCAAACTTCATTACCATCCCATACAGGACCGATAGAATTGAGCATAATTCGCCGATTGGTATCGCCTTTACTCAGCAGGTGCAACGCTCCTACCCCCAAATCAAACCCATCCAGAATGGCGTAACCAATCAGCAATAAACCGATAATGATGTACCAGATGACATTGTAGTCCATAATCAAATGATGATTGATGATGAATGAGTAATGAATGATGAGAGACAATTTCCATTAGTCATTATTCATTACTCATCAGTCATTAAAACTAGTTAGTTTCTTCACAGCATCTACTCGTTCACCCTTTTGCGAATATCCTGCTTCGGGAGCAAGAGTATGATCTTCCGGCCCATGTTTGATTTCCCGATCTAATACATAAAGCCAGACGAAAAAAAGTAAGGCGTACACGATAGCAAATAAGATCAATGAAATTAAAACCTCAGGGGCTTGCACCGACTCGGACAATCCGTCTTTGGTACGGAGTAATCCTTGCACAATCCAGGGCTGACGGCCTCGTTCAGCGGAATACCATCCGGCCTGGTTGGCAATGACGGGCAAGGCTACCATCGGAATAAATAGGCGCATCAACCAGGTTTTATCAAACAATGCTTTTCGCCAAAGTAAAAACAAGCTCAACAGCGTAACTCCAATAAACAAGCCGCCTAGCCCTACCATCAAATGATACGACTGAAAGACCTGAGCTACTGGCGGCCAATCTTCTTCAGGAAATTGATCTAGTCCCGTGACTTCGGCATCCAAATCTTCGTACAGCAGCCAACTCAGCATTCCTGGAATTTCCAAAGCTACTGTTTTTTGCTTTTCGGGATCAGTATAGCCAACAATTGCCAAAGGGGCGCGGGTTTGGGTTTCGTACAACCCTTCAAAAGCCGCCAGCTTAGCCGGCTGGTATTCTCCCACTACTTGCGCGTGATTGTGTCCGATAAGTGGTTGAGCTAATGAAGCTACGGCAGCGACAATGAGGGCGATGGTGAACGAACGATAGGCAAACTCTAAATTTCTCTTTTTGACGATAAAGTAAGCCGATACACTCAGCACCAGAAATGCTCCCTGAACGAAAGCACCAACAACCGAGTGAGAGAACCGAACCATCGACGATGGATTAAATACTACTGCCCAAAAATCGGTAATTACGGCTCGGGTGTAGCCATCTACCGTAGTTGCTAGCTCATACGCTACCGGGGTTTGTTGCCAGGAATTGGCCACTACAATCCAGAAGGCTGACATCATTGAGCCTAGTGCGACCATGCAGGTAGAAAATAGGTGAACACCGGGTTTTACTTTGTTCCAACCAAACAGCAAAATAGCCAGGAAGCCCGATTCCAGAAAAAAAGCAAAAACGCCCTCAGCCGCTAAAGGCGAACCGAAAATATCTCCGACAAAACGAGAGTACCTTGCCCAGTTAGTACCAAACTCAAATTCCATAACAATACCCGTGGCTACGCCGATAGAGAAATTAGCCGCAAAGATTTTTATCCAGAAACGAGTAATCGACTCGTATACCTTCTTTCGGGTGAAAAAATACAGCGACTCATAGATCACCAGCAGCAATCCCATCCCGATGCTAAAGGGCGGGAAGATATAGTGAAACATGATGGTGAAGGCAAACTGAAGGCGAGAGAGGAATTCTACGTCAAGGTTCATGACGGGAGCGGTGAGCGCGTAAATACCAAATTAAAGTAATTGTTCCGAAGAGAATACCGAGGGCTGCTTTCCACCACTTGGTTGCCGGAAGCCACTGTTCTAGGCCGGGAATCCGGGTAATCAGAAAGTAGAGCACCATCAGGCCGAGGGCTAACAAAAAAAGCCGTTGGATGGAAGAAAGTGTGTTCACAAGAATACGGCTTGGGTCAGGGCAAAGGTACAACCCAGCTATTCTGAGGCAAGAAAAATCTACGCTATTTTATCTCCACATAAGAGAGGTATTCGCCAATGGATTGATAGTACGCTTTTGCTCAAAAGAAGCAGGATCGTTCCACCAATCGGAGTAGGCTTGTACTGCTTCTAATACTTCTTCGTCGGTAGCTGATTGCCCTTCATTACGTTGAGTTGGAGAGTTGATTAAAATAGGATTTAGTGAAGGGTATCGCTCGATAGAAGTAAGTTCTTGTCCATGGCTAACGCGAATACTTTCAATTGTCCAAAGCAAACATTCACCCAACCTTAATTTTTGAGGAAGAAATGAAGAAACCGGGTTAGTAGGGAAAGCTGAAATTTCTTCCAGACTATTGGCGTAGCGAAGCAATTCAGATATTTGCTCCGGCTGAAAATTAGGAATAGGTTGGTTCTGGCTGTATTCGCCGCTTCGTAACGACTTAACAAATTGATCTACCGACGGGGCGTTGGGATTGAATTCTTCTTCCTGACAAGCAACCAGTATCAGCAATAAGAAAAGTAGCTTCTTCATAATAGCTCTCTTTATTAGTTAAAGTGAATATTGGTGCTTTCTCTTACTGAGTCAATAGCTATTTCAAACGTATGTCTTCCTCGGGGTAGGGGTGGACTAGGAGTTATCTGTGCTACCTTTGCTAAGAAATAGGTGTAAGTATATAAAGTATCGCCACCAATGTTGACTGAGAGTGTTGGTTCATCGAGGATATCATATGGATAGTATCGGTAATCAGTAGTATCACTGGGAGCTAGAGAGCCAAAGAACTGTGAGTTATCGACGTATAAAATCACTTCATCAATAGGTTGTCCAGTTTGGTTAACAACTCGAACAAAATTGGGATCAGGTTCTTCCGAACAAGCACTTAATATCACGGAGAAAAGTAGAGCGATACCTAATTTTTGCACACTGCTAACAATTTCTACTAAGACTATCTTTTCTTCTAAAAGGTTGTAAACTATGCTAAAGATTGGTCTGCTTTCCGATACACATAGCTACCTCGATCCGCAGATTTTTACCTACTTTGCCAATTGCGATGAAATATGGCATGCCGGAGATATTGGTAGCCTGAAAATTCTTGAGGCACTGGAATCTTTTAAGCCAATCCGAGCTGTGTTTGGAAATATCGATAGCAGTGAGCTTCGGCAAGAATTACCGATGGACTGTTGGCTGGAACGGGAAGGGCTAAGAGTCTGGATGACGCATATCGGCGGTTATCCACCCAAATACAATCCTCGCGTACGAAAAATACTAGCAGAGCAACAGGCTGACCTATTCATCTGTGGCCATTCTCATATACTGAAGGTGATAAAAGATAAAGAAAGAAATAATATGCTTTGCCTGAATCCGGGTGCGGCGGGAAGGCAGGGGTTTCACCGGACACGAACTATTTTACGGTTTCAGTTAAACAACGGCTTGGTTAACAAGTTAGAAGCCATTGAACTCGGTTCAAAGTCAAACTAACCAAACATGGCACTTTATGTACTTTCCTTGGGCGGCTCTATTGTGGTTCCGGGCGCAATAGATACGGATTACCTAGTCAAGTTTAAAGAATTTATCCATCGGCGTATTGCTCAGGGTGATCGCTTTATTCTAACGGTTGGTGGAGGAAGGACGGCTCGGAATTATCAATCTGCTGCCGAGACAGTGAGTGGAGTTGATGATGAAGAGCGAGATTGGCTGGGGATTCACGCTACCCGCTTAAACGCCCATCTGCTACGAACGATTTTCAAGGAGCAAGCTCATCCTATCATCGCTAAAGATTTCGACATCGCTTTGCCTGATTTTGAGGAACCGATTTTGGTCGGGGCAGGCTGGAAACCCGGTTGGAGTACCGACTACATTGCGGTGCTGCTAGCGCAACGCTATCAGGCTCAAACAGTACTGAATCTATCAAATATCGACTACGTTTACGCTGAAGATCCGCGAGAGAGCCCTGATGCTCAGCGATTTGAAACGATAAGCTGGGCTAACTTTAGAAAGATTATAGGCGATGAGTGGACTCCTGGTCTATCAGCTCCATTTGACCCAATCGCCAGCAAAAAAGCTGAGGAGCTTGGTCTCACCGTGGTAATTCTAAACGGTAAAAAGATTGATAATATGGAAGCTTTCTTAGCCGAGGATAGCTTTCAGGGAACAGTGATTCAAAACACCTAGTCAGTAATAAAAAAAGCATACTGGTTAGAGTATGCTTACTAGATAGTTTTCGTAAAAGGTCTACGCTTTTTCTTCAGCGTCTTCTCCTTCAATTTTGTCTTCTACTGCTTCGGCATCTTCACGAGAGGCTTTCGCTGGCTCTTTCAGTTCAGCTTGGGGCTCACTAGCCTGAGGTGCATCTTCTTCTTTCTTAGTAGCAGCTGTAGCTTCTTCAACAGGTGCTGCCTCAGCCAAAGGTGTTTCTTCCTCTTTTACATCTTCAACCGGAGCTGCTTCTGCTTTAACTTCTTCAACCTTAGGAGCTTCTTCCTTTTTGGTTTTTTTCTTAGCAGTAGGTTTACCTGCTTTTTTAGCAAACTCTTCTTTAATAGCCTCAATATCTACGTTTTTGATAGGAGGCTGCTTGCTTAGTTGCTTAATGCGTTGCTTGCGAGCTTTAGCACGGGCTTTATTACGTAATCCTTTACGTTCTAATCGGGTAACGGCCATAATATCTTTATTTCTTAAGTTCTCAAAACAGGCTGCGAATTTACTAAAAACTGTAGAAAATAAAAAAGTGTTTAAGTTTTAATGCGGATGCCGCTCGGTGTTCGCGTATTTATGTTTAAGTAAGATAATTGGAACACTTTTGCCTTACTCTACTAGAACGGTATCTACATCAGCACTGTAGCCCACAAAGATACCGTACCCTCCCTGAACGTTATTGAAGACCGGTACAGGCTCAGCAAACGGATTGCCTTCGGTTTCCTGCTGAAGATCTGCTGAGAGCATATAGCGATACTGAGCCTCACTGAGCGTACGTAGAGTAATAAAATATTCTGACTCTTGTTCCTGTCCAAAACCAAACGTTTGGTCTACGCTAAAATTAAAGGTATAAAGTCGGCCGTTAAATATCTCGTCAGAAAACATGAATATCCCATTAACCGAAAATCCATCATCATCTCCAAAAAAGTCATCGTTGTCGTCTACTAAAGGGTCGTCACTCACTAAAGGGATAGGTGACAGAATACGGAAGGTATCAGTAATAACAAAGTTGCCATCATCATCTTGTTCAAAATTGTAGCTAATGGTATAGCGTTGCACTAAAACCTGATAGAAGTTTTCTTCATCACTAGGGTCATCAATACCCAGCCATACCTGGTTTAGTGACGGTTCCTGAACAGTCGTGAAATTACCAGTATTGTCATCAAATTGCTCGTAAGTAATGGTGATTGTATCGTATCGCAAATTTGCAATTGAAATGGGGGGGGCAATAAGAGCAGTAGCCTCCACTGATTCAAATCCCGATTTACTTACTCGTAATGTATATGACCGCCCGGCAGAGGGTACAAAATCAGTAGCATAAAATCCGGTGGCGGCGTTTATAGTATTATCATTGGGGTGTGTTTCTGCTAATGTAGCCACTACTTGTTCGTCTTCTAGCAATACTACTTCAGCCCCTGAAACTACTTGAAGAGGTTCGTTACTGAGAACAAATTTGCTCTGGCTTACCACTACCGCTACTGGTGCATCAACCCCAATGAAGGAGTTGACTACTAGTCTCGGGGCTTCTCGTGGAACATCCACATCAACTACCGTTTCGCAGGCACCGAGCCCAAATAGTACTAGCCAGAAGAGATTTATTGCGTACTTCATAGTGATTAGAAATTAAAGCGGTAGCTGATAGAAGGAATAATAGGAAACAGGCTTACTTGTCTGAACTGGCTTTCCCGGCTGGGATCAGAGCTTTCGTCTAGGTACAGGTAGAATGGGTTACGTCGGCTGTATGCGTTATACACTCCCAATACCCAGGCTCGTTTGCCCCAACGGGTTTTCTTATGAAATGTGATACTAGCATCTAACCGATGAAAGGCTCGCATCCGATAACTATTGCGTTCTCCGTAATCATAAATGCTACCCCCAAAAAACGAATTGCCCCTACCACTGTAAATCGCAGTAGGTAGGGTAATAGCATTACCACTGCCGAAAACCCAGGTAGCCGATAGGTCTATTCGCTCCCGCCACTGATGAACTACGGCGACTCCTAAATCGTGACGGCGATCGTATTTGTAGGGAAAGCGTTCGCCGAAATTTAACTCTTCAAACTGGCGGTCGGTCCAGGATAATGTATAGCCCAACCAACCCGTAGTGCGTCCTTGTTTTTTCTGAATAAGTAGTTCTGCTCCGTAGCTGCGTCCGTCTCCCACAGCTACTTTATTTTGCCAATCTTCGTTTACGTCAATAAAGTTCGCGCCTTCGCGGTACTCAATCAGATTACGCATATCTTTGTAATAACCCTCGAGACTAATTTCATAGCCCGATGTCCAGTTGTACGCCCCACCCAATGCCCATTGCTGAGCGGTTTGAGGGCGCACTTGATCAGTAGCCGGAACCCACAAATCGGTAGGGAGACCGATGCCGGAGTTGGTCAATAAATGGATAAATTGAGCCATCTGTACGTAAGAGACTTTGAGCGAAAGCTGCTCGTTCAACAGGTAACGTCCGGCAATACGTGGTTGAATTGAGGTGTAAAACTCATCATTAACCCGAAAGCCTGAAAAGTGCAGGCCAATATTAAACTTGAGACGACGGCCTAGCTCAAGATCATCTTCTACATATGCAGCAAACTCTACGGCGTCAGTTTCTTGCGAACCCAGTGTAGTATCTATAGTCTCTTCACTAACCTCGTCGTTATATCGGACATTTAGCGCCCCTGGGCGGAATGTATGCCGGATTGCACTTACTCCGAAGCGAACATAGTGTTGAGGAGAAGGGATAAAATCAAAATCGATTTTGGCAGCAAAATCTTCTATGCCAGATAGATACCGGGCTAATCCCTGGTCAACCAGTACACCATTTCCAGAATCGTCCAGATATTCGTAACGATACTCATTATTAATGTCGAAGCGGTATCGGCTGTAGGTAAGCGTAGTATTACTGAACAGCTTGGGGGTAAACATATGGTTCCAGCGTAAGGCTGATGTGATATTTCCCCACTGTAAACCAGCTTCGTCTTCATCCTCAAGCTCTACTCCATTATTAATATCTTCATACTGGTAGCGAGCGTAGAACCGATCATCTCCCAAGTAAGCACTCAAATAAAGCCGATCACGGTCAGAAAACTTGTGGTTTACTTTGGCATTGAGGTCGTAAAAATAGTAGCCCACTGTCTCTTCACCGTCAGTTTGAGATCTGATAAGTGGACGAGCCAGCACATCAATCCAGGTGCGCCGTCCTGAAATAATAAAGGAAGTTTTATCCTTTACAATCGGGCCTTCCAAAGTTAATTTTCCGGCAATTATTCCTAATGAACCTTCCCCATGAAACTCTTTCATGTTTCCTTCCTTCATACTAATGTCAATCACTGATGATAGTCGGCCACCGTAGCGAGCTGGAAAACCACCTTTGATCAACTGCACATTATTAATGGCATCAGCATTAAACACTGAGAAGAAACCGAACAAATGTGAAGCATTGTATACTGGAACCCCATCCAGTAAAATCAGATTCTGGTCGGGACCACCGCCGCGCACGTAAAGACCACTAGTCCCCTCGTTGCCTGATTGTACTCCAGGCAGCAATTGTAAGGTTTTCAACACATCTACCTCTCCCAAGAATGCTGGGAGGCTCTTAATCTGCTCAACAGGTACGGAAATACTGCTCATTTGCGTCACTTCCTGAATTTTATCCGCTTCTGACGCAGAAATTACAATTTCATCCAATAGAGCACTTTCGCTTAGCTCAATACTAATGACAGTATCTTGCGTTAGTAGTAAACGAGCGGTTTGTGGTTGGTAGCCTACGTAGGAGTAGACCAGGTTTACACTGTCTTTTGGTAGCGTGAGACTGTAAAATCCATAAGTATTACTACTTGTACCACTAGAAGACTTCAGGTCAAATACATTGGCACCAATTAGCACCTCACCGTTGGTGGCATCTTTAATATAACCACTAACTGTGTATTTTTGAGCAAGAATAGTAGAGGGGGTACCCAGAAAAGCTAGCATGGGTAATAATGCGAGTAGAGTTTTTCTCATTTAGTACTAATTGTGGTGGAGAATAATCAAAGAGGAGACAACAACCGTGCATAAAACGGTTGGGACGGCTACTTATTACAGCAAAAAATTAAGGAATGATTTTTGGCATAAATTGTTGAAACATCTAAGTTCAGGCGAACGAAAGTTTAATATGCAATACGCTATTTTTATACTAAGTATCATTAATATTTTTCTGCCAGTTTTCTCTTACGCGCAAACTGAGCTGCAACTACTGTTGCCCGAGCAAGACAATTGGAATACAGTGAGCGAGGGAAATACTTTACAGTTTACGCTCAAGGCTACCGGAGGTAGTGATCAAAACTATTCCTTTCAGTATAAAAGTGAAGAAGCCAAGGGGCTTAAACTGACGAACGGGGTGGTGACTTGGACGCCCGCTTACGATGTTGTCATCCAAGGGGAAGAAAGCAGAATTGTTCCGGTTGCGTTTAGAGTAACTACGGCAGCAGGCGAAACGGCTACTCAAACAGTGGATTTTATTGTTCAGAATACGATCCGTATTCCCAACTTGAAAGAGTTGCAGCCATTTTTTATCCAACCGAGTGTGGCGAATACCTTTCCTCTTCCACTAGATCCCCAAAAATTCGTCGTAGAAGCAGACACTAACCAGTTTATAGAAGGGATGTCTATCCAGCCGACGGATGATAACCGTTGGCAACTTAGCTGGAAACCAAGTCGGGAGCAGTTTGCTGCTTTACGACAAGAATCGAGTAAGGTTAAGCTACTGGTTCGAGATAAAGTGTTGGGAGATGGCGCTACGGTAGAAGTATCCTTATTACCGGCCTCAGCTACTGCCCGGGAAGAAACCCTGCCTTCTCAAGCGAATTTGGAGCTGTTGCTTCCGCGCACTTCGTATTGGAATGTGGTGAACGAAGGCAAAGTGCTCTCATTTAAACTAGCGGCGCGGGGTGGAACGGATAATGCTTACAACTACCGGGTACTGAATGCACAGGAACTAGGTTTGAGCTACGACAAGTCAGGGAATGTATACTGGCGTCCCTCCTTTGATTTGGTTGATCGCTTAAATGATACCAAAGCCTTTCCGGTAACTTTTGAAGTAGAAAACCAAAGTGGGGAAACCAGCCGTAAATCAGTGAAGCTGCTGGTAAACCATGTGAACCGCCCACCGGAAATTGGTGAGATGCGTAATTTCTACGTGAGCTACGGAAAAGAGAATACCTATTCGTTGGGAGCAACCAAAGCCATTAGCGATCCTGATGAAGATCCGATAGTTTTCAAACCTATTTTAGCCAAAATGCCTCAGGGAATGAGCCTTTCGGCTGAAGGAGTGTTTAAATGGACACCTTCGGTTAGCCAGTATAATCGTTTAAAACGAGAGCCATTAGTGCTGCCATTTATCGTAGAAGACCAACCCTACGAGGCTCGAACCCAGGGGGCACTGCGAATTGAGATAACCCAGCAGGATTTACCACCCGAAATCTCAATGGTGCCTAATCAGAACTATCACCAGATTAATGAAGACCAGAACCTGAATATTAAATTTTACTTGTCAGACCCTAACGGAGATGAAGATATTGTGAGCTTCGATTTCGTGACAGATAGCCATGATATTCCTCGTTCAGCCTTAGTAAGTAATGAACCCACCCAATGGGAGTTCTCGTGGAAGCCAGGTTACGATCTGTTGGTTGAGCCAGGTGATACTAGCACCTATCGCATTACTTTCTTTGCCATTGATCGGTCTAATCAGCGGCAGGAGCGCACTATTCAGGTACACGTGCAGGATGCCGAAAATTTGGCGGAGAAAGATCAGTTATTATATAATCAATATCGTACCGGGCTGGTGCGAGTGATGAACTTGATGGATCAGCTAAAAGCCCGACAGAAAGAGTTGCAGAAGGAGTATAAAAAAGCCCGTAAAGGTAAAAAGCACCGGGCAATTACTACGGCTTCTCTGGGGGCGATTACGGGTCTTTCACCAGTGGTACTTAGCGATAATAATGCTCAACCCTATGTGTCGGGTATCGGCGGAACTACCTCTATGACCATTGGTAGTCTAGAGGCTAGTAACGTAATTGGTAAAGATGCTAGTGATATTTATGAGAACCTTAGTTACATCAATCAGAAGTTGGTGGAACTACAAACCCAAGGCAACTTGTTTGCTGGAAAATACGCGCTCTCAATCAATCGCCGGGCGAGCGGGTTTAGTGAAGATCTGCGGAAGCTTATTCTACTACTGAGTTTGGATAAAGTTACCAAGCTAGAGCTCGATCCTTCCTGGAAAAATCCGCGTAAGGCCAGCGACAAAAATATTAGAAATACATTTTCTGACTACAATTCCGACCCCGATCGGTCGCCTTATATTAATGAGTAACAAACCAACCTTACCCAAAGGAACCCGCGATTTTGGCCCTCAGCAAATGGCCAAACGAACCTATATTCTAGATACGATCCGTACTGTCTTTCAAAAGTTTGGCTTCCAACCGCTGGAAACCCCTAGCCTGGAAAACCTCTCGGTACTGACTGGAAAGTACGGCGATGAGGGAGATCAGTTGCTATTTAAAATTTTGGATAATGGTGATTTTCTAGCAAAGACCACACATGCTGATTATGAACAAGGTGTATCAGCTCTTTTGCCAAAGATAGCTGGGAAAGGCTTGCGCTACGATCTCACGGTGCCATTTGCCCGCTACGTGGTAATGAATCAGCACGAGATTACCTTTCCGTTCAAGCGGTATCAGGTGCAACCCGTTTGGCGAGCTGATCGTCCGCAGAAAGGTCGCTACCGGGAATTTTACCAGTGTGATGCCGATGTAGTCGGCACCGATTCTTTACTCTGTGAAGCTGAGATTATTCGGATACTGGAGGAAGTTTTTGGGAAGTTCGGTATTGAGAAATATACAATCAACGTAAATCATCGTCAGATTCTAAATGGTTTGGTAGAAGCTATTGGGGCTCAAGGCAAGGAGTCGGATTTGCTGGTTGCCATTGACAAGCTCGATAAAATTGGCAAAGAAAAAGTAATTACCGAATTGCAGGAGCGGGGTTTCGCCGATGAAGCAATCCAAAAACTCGTCCCAATCTTTGATTTAAAGGGTAATAATTCGGAAAACCTGAGTACCGCCCAAGAAATTGTGCGTGACTCCGAAACTGGACAACGAGGAATTACGGAGCTAAGAGAAGTACTAGCACTCGCCAAATCGTTAGGTTCCGATCTAAATCATGTTCAGTTTGATTTGACATTGGCGCGAGGCTTATCCTACTACACCGGGACCATCTTTGAAGTGAAAGCCCAGGAGGCTACCATTAGCAGTAGCATCAGTGGTGGTGGTCGCTACGATAATCTCACCGGAGTGTTCGGCCTATCTGGTGTATCAGGGGTAGGTATTTCCTTCGGAGTGGATCGTATTTACGATGTCATGGAGGATATGGGACTATTTCCTGAAGAAAGCCAGATCGGCACGCAGGTGTTGCTCATTAACTTCGATAAAGAGCTGCAATCGCAGGTAGTACCTGTGCTATCCCAGCTTCGTGAGAGGGGCATCCGCGCCGAAATGTACCCTGAGGCAGTGAAACTCAAGAAGCAGTTTAGCTACGCCGATAAAAAAAATATCCCCCACGCGCTAGTAATCGGCTCAAACGAACTCGCCAGTGGAGAATTTAGCTTGAAAAACCTTAAAACTGGCGAACAGCATTCTTTACCGCTAGAAGCTGTTATCGAGCGACTCACATCCTCGAACTAAGGCAATAAGAACCCGTTTTTTGCAGTTACTATCCTAAACGCAATCTGTTTTGCCGATTATCAGGTGTTACGTATTTTTCTTAATACTAGGGTCTATTTACAGCCAAGCCTACGGACAAGTAACTAGTCCTAAAAATAGGTTTGAGGTAGATTTTGTAAGAGGTTGCGCACCACTCACGGTGACTGCTACTAACCTTTATCCAGATTTAACCGATGGCATTGTCTGGAATCCGGAGTGGGATGGTGACGAAGGAAATATCGTGGTTGATCCTAACGCAGCTCCTGAAACCCTCGTTCACATCTACGATGAGCCGGGAACGTATCGCCTGTTGCACGTAATTGGTAATGCCGATGCTTCTGGCCCAATTGATACATTAATTATCGAGGTGCTAGAACCCCGTGCCCCTCAGTTCAACCTTATCAACTGCACCGAAAACCGGGTCTACGTAGATATTCAGGACGATTTTTACGATTTGCTAGAAATCGATTTTGGCGATGGCACTACCGAAGATCGCCTAACCAGTGTTCCTTCCTTTGTTTATTCCTACGCTGCTCCGGGCGAATATACAATCACTGTTAGAGGGGTATTCAGTGATGCTAATAGCGACGATTCCAATTGCACCGATAGCACCACTACTTTCCGTACTTTTGATGGTGGTACTTTTCCCCAGGCTACATTCTCGGAGGTAGAAGTGCTGGACGAAACCAGCATTCGTGCGGTGTACTCTATTCCTGACGAGGGCGAAAACATTACTTACGAATTACAAGTCTCTGAAGATGGGGCTGGTACTACCCGAAGTTACCCCTTGCAATCCGGTTCTTCAGAAATAACAGTCACGCAAGATGAGTGGAATACCCGCGAGAATTATTACTGCATAACCGTAGCCGCTGTAGATCCTTGTTCGGGCAATGATTTTCCATCAAATGAGCTTTGTACCATCGCCCTACAGGCTACTGCTGAAAACTTGCAAAATAATCTGAGTTGGCAAACTGAACCCAACTTGTTTGATGAATATCAGATCATTCGGGATGATACTCCACTGATTACATCAATCCCCACAAATTACGAAGATATCGATGTGATTTGTCAGCAAACCTACGCCTATCAGGTAGTAGCTAATGATGGGGTAGGAGAGAGCCGTTCGGAGGTAATTCCGCTAACAGCCATTGGTGAAGCTAACCCTGCTGCACTAACTGGGTTACAACCCGGATTACGAGAACTTGCTATCAGTTTAACCTGGGTAGAAACACCCGAAGCTGAACAATATTACATTTACCGCAACCAGGACGGTACATCAGTTCGCTATGATTCAGTTACATCGGAAGCACTAGAACAGCCGTACGTAGACGCCAATGTAGAAATTGATCAGGAATATTGTTACCAAGTGAGTTACTTAGATGAGTGTGGTAACGAGTCTGCTCTAAGCGAAGAGGCTTGTCAACGGGTTCCGGCTCAGGCACAAATCCATTTCCCGAATGCATTTACCCCTAATGGCGATGGCTTAAACGATGTGTTTTTATATGAAGCAACGTTGATAGAATCGGTTACTTTTGAGGTATTTAACCGTTGGGGCGAGTTAGTTTTTCGTACAAACCAAACGGACATAGGTTGGGATGGTACCTACCGCAGCGGAAAAGCACCAGAAGGTACGTATCTCTACCAGATTCAGGTCAGGGATCAGTTAGGAAATCAATTTACTCGACACGGGAAGTTTATCTTGTTGAACCCAATTTCGCCTTAGGTGGGAACAACCCACTCATTTCCTCGTTTAATTAATACCTATCCCAAAGCTTGGGCGATAGCACAATAATTATCAATTTTACATTATTAACCCTAGAAATGTTCCCGTCTCAAAATTTAGGTGACGGCACACAATTAACAATTATCCACTGTCACCCCGGATAAGTTCCGGGGTTTAATTAGCACGCTATGTTTGATATGAACAAAATGATGGAGAAGGTGAAAGAGGTGCAGGAAAAGATGAAAGAAGCTCAAGAGCAACTAGTGAACGTAACTGCTACGGGTGAATCGGGTGCCGGGATGGTGAAAGCTACGGTCAATGGAAAGAAGCAACTGATTAATCTAGAAATTGATAACGACCTGATCAAGCCTGAAGACAAAGAGGTGATGCAGGACTTAGTGATTGCTGCGGTTAATAAAGCTTTAGAAGATGTAGATGCCAAAGCCAAAGAAACGATGAAACAATCTACTCAAGGTTTTATCCCCAATATTCCTGGGTTCGATTTGGGCAATTTTACTTAGATGAACCCCGCGGCGGTTATTATCCTAAATTATAACGGAGTTCACTTTCTGGAGCAGTTCATGCCCAGTGTGGTGACCCACAGCTCGAGGCATAGAATCATTGTAGCTGATAACGCTTCTACTGATTCATCTCTTGCCTTCCTCCGTGAAAACTACCCATCCGTAGAAATTTTTGCCTTTTCCGAAAATTATGGGTTTGCTGAAGGCTACAATCAAGCGTTAAACCGGGTAGAAAATACTTACAGTATTCTGCTAAACTCCGATGCGGAAGTTACCCTCAACTGGATTGAGCCTGTGTTGGCGTTGATGGATCAAGACAGTTCTATCGCGGCTTGCCAACCGAAAGTACTGGCTTATCATCAGAAAAATCATTTTGAGCACGCCGGTGCTGCCGGAGGTTATCTTGATTCACTGGCGTATCCATTTTGCCGGGGGCGAATTCTGGATGTGACAGAGGAAGACCAAGGGCAGTATGATACAGTAGCCCCAATATTTTGGGCTACGGGGGCTTGCTTTTTCGTCCGCACGCAAGTGTACAAAGACTTAGGTGGGTTTGATCCTAATTTTTTTGCCCATATGGAGGAGATTGATTTATGCTGGAGAATGAATCGGGCGGGTTACCGTTTGTACTGCCATCCCCAAAGTATAGTCTACCACGTGGGGGGAGGAACCATGCCAGCTAGTAATCCTCGAAAAACCTACTTGAACTTTCGCAATAGCACCATAATGCTATACAAAAATGAGTCTGCGGGTGCATTGCTTTGGAAAATGCCCGCCAAAATGGGGTTGGACTTGATTGCTGCCTTAGCATTCTTTTTCCAGGGAAAGCCCAGTGATGGCAGAGCAGTTTTGAGAGCGCTCAGAGATTTTATAAGGAAATTATCGCAATGGGAAAAAGCGAATCAGGTTAGTGAAGCAATTGGAAAGAGGGTAACTTCAGTACAGATGACCGGGTCAATCGTTTTTGCCAAATACATCTTAGGGAAAAAGTATTTTCGGGACTTGGCTTTCGCTCGCCGAATCAGTAATACCACACTGGATTACGACTTCTCCGAAGATGATTCCGGAAATTCATCCAGAACGCAATACCGAGATACAGTAAGATAGGGGATCCAAATGTTAAAAAAGAAGAATATATAAAGTACAAGCGAATAGTAGCAGTTGGTATCTCCATTTTACTACCGATTCGGGTACAAACCCCAAAGGCTTGTTTTTCCAAAAAATACTGTAATTTTCTCATAATCTTTTAAACTCAGAGCAAACAAATATTGTTCTAAACAAGTTCTTAAAAGCATAAATTAACTATTTTTTCGCCAAAATTGTAATATTGTTAATATCATTCTATTTTCGCGACACCGACTAACCAAATTTTTATCTTATGAATAGACTGAAATCACTACTACTGACAGCTATACTTCTCAATTTCCTAGTATTCACTGGGTGTAATTCACTAAAGAAAATGGTGAAGATGGCGGAAGAGCAGAACCTGACTGTAGAGCCATCACCTCTAGAGTTACAGGGCAGCACGGTAACTTTCACTATGAGTGCTAAGTTGCCTGTAAAAATGCTCAAGAAAGACAAAATCTATACTGTTAATACCTTCTATCAGTATGGCGACCAACGAGTAGACGTAGGAAGTGTTGAGTTCCGCGCAGCTGATTTTCCTAATGGTGCTGAGCAAGAGCCTGAGCAAAGCCAGGAGTTTACTTTTGACTACACTGGTGAGGAGATGGATAATGGGATGCTGATGGTTCAGGGGGTAGCTTCTGATCCTAACTCTGATAAAACTGCTGAAACTCCTGAAATGCAAGTGGCTGAAGGCTTGATCGTAACTCAGAAGCTGGTAGAGACTCCTGGCTATGTTGCTTACGGAAACCACGGCTATAACAACCAGGAAGAACTGATTCCTACTAATGTAAACTTTTACTTCCCCCAGGGAAGCTCGGTACTTCGTCGTTCTGAAACTCGTAGTGACCGAGGCGATCGTTTCAGCAATTTTATCGCTGAGAAAAACGTTACCCGTTCGGTAACAATTACTGGTACTCACTCACCGGAAGGGTCTGAACGAGTAAACTCTGATCTTTCTTCAGATCGAGCTGGTCGTATTGAAACGTACTACCGTGAGCAAATGGATCGTTACGACTACCAAGGAGCAGCGGATTCAATTGAGTTCATCTTGAAGCCTGTGGTTGAAGACTGGGCGCAGTTCAATGATTCATTACAAAACTATGATGGCATTTCAGCGGAAGAGAAAGCTGAGTACAGTAGCATCATCAATGGTGCTGGATCGTTTGAGGATAAAGAAGATCAGTTGCAGCAATTGCCTACTTACCGCAAAGTGTTTGCCGATGTTTACCCTAAACTTCGTACGGCTCAAACCAATATCTTGACCGTTAAGGAAAAGAAGACTGATTCTCAGATCGCTACTTTTGCTAAGCAAATTTATGAAGGGGTTTTCAGCTCAGATTCTTTATCTAGTGAGGAATTAATGTACTCAGCCACATTAACCCCAAGCTTGGATGAGAAGCAAAAGATTTACGAAGCAGCAGTAGAAAACTACGATAGCTGGGCAGCTCGTAACAACCTAGGTGCTGTATACATTGCTCAGGCAATGGAGGCTGATGGTTCTGAGATGAGCGATATGCTAGATCAGGCACTATCTAGCCTAGAGCAATCAGCCCGAATGGAGGATAATGCGGAGGCTCATGCCAACATGGCTATCATCTTCGCAGTGCGGGGCGATACTGAGCGAGCTAAGCAGGAAATAGATCAAGCTAACGGAATGCAACCTTCTGAGCCTGATGCTCGAGCAGGTATGAACGGGGTTCGTGGTGCTATCCAGATTATGAACGGTGAGTACCAGGAAGCAGTTTCTACTTTATCTAACGCTAGTGAAAGTGCTGAAAACTCTTTCAACTTAGGGTTAGCTCAGGTACTCACTGATAACTACGAAAATGCAATCACTAGCTTTGAAGAAGCACTAAGTATGGAAAGCGGTATGGCAAAAGCTCAGTACGGTATTGCTATCGCTAATGCTTACCTGCAAAATGAAAGTGGTATGACTGAAGCATTAAGCGCGGCAGTGCAAGCTGATCCTAGTTTGCGAGAGTACGCACTTAGTGACTTAGTATTTACTAATTACAAAGAGTCTGAGGCATTCCGAAGTGCACTTCAGTAGTCTCTGACAAAATGAAATTTGAGCCTTCCTCCTTGAGGAGGGCTTTTTTTTACCTAAATAATGACTGTTCTACAATGAGAGAAATTCAGTTTCGTGAAGCCCTGAACGAGGCCATGAGCGAAGAAATGCGCCGCGATGAAAATGTTTTTTTGATAGGAGAGGAAGTAGCTGTATACAATGGTGCTTATAAAGTAAGCCAGGGGATGCTCGATGAATTTGGGGAAAAGCGAGTGATTGATACCCCTATCTCTGAGCTGGCATTTACTGGTATCGGCATTGGGGCAGCTATGAACGGCCTACGCCCAATTGTTGAGTTTATGACTTATAACTTTTCGCTGGTAGCCATTGACCAGATTATAAACGGAGCCGCTAAAATTCTCTCTATGTCGGGCGGACAATATCACGCTCCAGTGGTGTTTCGCGGACCGACTGGGAATGCTGGGCAACTGGGGCAGCAGCACTCGCAGAACTTTGATAGCTGGTACGCTAATACTCCTGGCTTAAAAGTAGTAGTGCCTAGTAATCCTAAAGATGCTAAAGGACTTCTAAAGTCATCTGTGCGCGACGAGGACCCAATCATTTTTATGGAGTCAGAACTAATGTATAGTGACAAAGGGGAAGTACCTGAAGGCGACGATCTTCTTATCCCAATTGGTAAGGCCGACGTAGTACGAGAAGGAACTGATGTTACAATTGTCTCTTTCGGAAAAGTGATGAAAGTAGCGTTAGAAACTGCTGATGAATTGCAGAAAGACGATATTTCAGCCGAAGTCATTGACCTTCGTACTATTCGTCCGATTGACTACGAAGCAGTAGTGAACTCAGTAAAGAAAACGAATCGTCTGGTACTGGTAGAAGAAGCCTGGCCTTTGGGGAACATCTCAACGGAGGTAACTTACCATGTGCAACGTCATGCCTTTGACTACTTAGATGCCCCCATCCGACGAATTAATAACTGGGATACCTCACTACACTATGCACCCACACTGATCGAGCAGATACTACCTAATGTGAAGAAGACATTGCAAGCCTGCAAAGATGTGCTGTATGTTTAATGAAGGATGATTGATGAGTAATGAGATGATACTTTTCATCTATCGTTACTCATCAATCATTATTTACTAATCATTACCCAAAGGGGTTAATATTGGCCATTCCGCGTTTGCCCGACATTTTATTCATCTTCTTCATCATCTTGCGCATCTCAGTAAACTGCTTAAGCAAGTTATTTACCTCTTGAACTTCAGTACCACTTCCTTTGGCAATACGTCGTTTGCGGCTACCATTGATAACATCTGGCATTTCGCGTTCATGAGGAGTCATTGACCGAATAATTGCTTCAATAGGCTTGAATGAGTCATCGTCGACATCTAAATCTTTAATGGCTTTTCCCATACCGGGTAACATTCCGAGCAAGTCTTTGATGTTACCCATCTTCTTGATTTGCTGAATCTGTGATAAGAAATCATTGAAGTCAAACTGGTTCTTCCGCATTTTGCGGCTCAAGCGCTCGGCTTCTTCTTGATCGAAAACTTCCTGGGCTTTTTCTACCAGCGTAGTTACATCGCCCATGTCCAAAATTCGGCGAGCCATGCGGTCAGGGTAGAAAACATCTAGTGCTTCCATCTTCTCACCGTTGCTGACGAACTTGATTGGCTTTTCAACGACGGTTTTAATAGATAGAGCCGCTCCACCTCGAGTATCACCATCTAGCTTCGTCAGTACAACTCCGTCAAAATTGAGGCGTTCGTTAAAGGCTTTTGCAGTGTTTACCGCATCCTGCCCCGTCATGGCGTCAACCACAAATAGGGTTTCGCTAGGGTTTAAGGCTTCTTTCAATGCGGCAATTTCATTCATCATCGCCTCGTCAATGGCTAGTCGTCCCGCTGTATCCACAATGACTACCTTCTTGCCATTTTGCTTAGCATGGCTAATGGCATTTTTGGCAATTTCAACGGGATTCTTATTTTCTGGCTCAGCGTAAACATCCACTCCTACTTGTTCACCTAAGACTTTTAATTGGTCAATGGCAGCCGGACGATAGATATCGCAAGCTGTGAGTAGCACGTTACGGCCTTGTTTCTTAAGGTAATTGGCAAATTTCCCTGAGAAGGTCGTTTTACCCGAACCTTGCAAGCCCGAAATCAAAACAATAGCTGGATCACCGGTAATATTGACCCCAACTCGACTACCTCCCATCAATTCAGCTAGCTCCTCTTCAACAATCTTGGTGAGCAACTGACCAGGTGAAACCGCAATTAGTACATCGCGACCTAGAGCCTCTTCTTTAATTTTATCAGTGACCTGTTTAGCAACTTTGTAGTTTACGTCGGCATCAATCAGTGCTCGGCGAATTTCTTTAACCGTAGTAGCTACGTTAATCTCAGTGATCTGACCTTGCCCTTTCAGGGTTTTGAAGGCCTGATCTAGGCGATTACTTAAATTATCAAACATAATAAGTGTATTAATTATCGGTGGACAGTATACTGTCGATAATGATCAAAGTTAGTACTTATACCACAGAAATAATAAAGTTTACGGACGGATTGTTTCTTGCTTTCTGAGAATGGACTCTAACACAATTGTACTTTTAGAATACAATGGAGTACAAGGAAAACTGTTGATTAACCTCACACTTAAGTCAGTTACTTTTCTCACTTTTTCATACAACATGTAAGCAAAACGATTTAATGAGGGAATATTTAGCCAGTCAGCGCTAAAGAAAATAGTAAAGTATTAGCACTTTTCAGTTGTAAAATCCTGATTATCAATTAATCGATAGAAACCCTTAATTACATAATGAGCAGATTATTACTAAAGCTAAATATAAATCTAAGTAACTCAGCACTCAAGATTATCGGGTAATTCTGAGATAATCTATGATAAAAACTTACATAAAATTAGAGCTGATAGCAATGCGATGGAATTGCTAATACTATGACCACTCCAATTCTTTTAGTATATTTATTATTAGAAAAGTATAATTATTCACATCATTATTAAGCGTATGGAGTTATTGGATTTGTTTACCGGAAAGAAAAAGAAGTTAGCGAAGGGGCACATGAAGAACTTGCTTGAAGTTGCGTATTCGGATGGTGAATTTGATGAACTAGAAATAGAGTATCTTCTCTCACTAGCTGGGAGGTTTAATATTTCTGAAGCAGAGCTTAAGTTAATTAAAGAAAACCCCAGTTTAGTAGATTATCAGGCTCCTACTCGCGACCAGCAGCGGTTTGAGCATCTATATCAGCTGGTTAATATGATGATGATTGATGGAGCAATTCACGAGCAGGAAGTAGAAATTTGCAAGAAATATGCACTTAAGCTCAGCTTGCGACCTGAATTTGTAGATGATATGGTAAAGGCTATTCCTGAGTCACGCGCTAATGAGGTGCCTACTGACGTAGTGATTGCTCGGTTACTAAAAATAGCACAAGAACGAGAGTGAATCTTACCTAAGTCGGGCATAAGAATTATAGGTAGGTCGGATGTTATTTGAACATTCGGCCATTTTTTTTATTATTTATGCAGGGAATTTCCTGACTACCTAACAATAATTACTTTGACTTTTAAAGAATTTAGCCTACACCAAGACCTACTATCTGGTCTTGGTTCTATGGGGTTCGATGAACCAACCCCTATTCAAGAACAAACAATTCCCCCTATTCTTGCCGGAAGCGACATTATTGGTTGTGCCCAGACCGGAACAGGTAAAACAGCGGCGTATTTGCTCCCTACTATTCATCATATTTTACAACATAAAGGAGAAGGCATCCAGGCGTTAGTCATTGCCCCTACTCGTGAGTTGGCCGGGCAGATTGATCAGCAACTAGAAGGCTTCTCTTATTTTACTCCTATTAGCTCCACCACGATTTACGGTGGGCAAGATGCTTCTTCGTTCGATAAGCAGAAGATGGCACTTAAAGGAGGTACCGAGATTGTAATTGCTACACCGGGTAAATTACTCACCCATCTAAATCTGGGTTACGTAAACCTGGATCATTTAAAGTTTTTTATTTTAGATGAAGCTGACAGAATGTTGGATATGGGCTTTTACGACGATATTATGCGAATTGCTCATCACGTGCCTGAACATCGGCAAACACTTATGTTTTCGGCTACCATGCCGCCAAAAATTCGGCAATTAGCTAAAAACCTATTAAAAGACCCTCATGAGGTAAACATTGCTATTTCTAAGCCCGCTGAGCGGATTATCCAGGCAGCATTTAGCGTACATGGGCATCAGAAACTAGGGTTGTTGGAACACTTGCTGCAAGCCAAAAAAGTAAATAGCCTGATTGTCTTTTGTGCTCGTAAGACTACTGTAAAAGAAGTTGGCAAAATTATTCAGAAGTTAGACTATGAAGTAGCCGCTATTCATTCTGATTTAGAACAGTCTGAGCGGGAGAATATTCTGCGAAAGTTTAAAAACAAGCAACTAAATATTCTGGTAGCGACCGACATTTTGTCAAGAGGGATTGATGTAGAAGGAATTGAATTGGTGATCAATTACGACGTACCGAACGATGCCGAAGATTATGTTCACCGTATTGGTCGCACCGCGAGAGCCGCTGCTCGGGGTGCTGCTTTTACTTTTATTACTCCAGACGAACAGAGTGCTTTTGCTCGCATTGAGAAGCTAATTGAGTCTACCGTACCGAAGGCAAAGGTACCAGCAAATTTGGGCGAAGCCCCAGCCTACACTCCTAATCAGCGTAGAGGAAGAGGCGGGAATGGAAACCGTAAGCGTTCTGGTAAATGGAGAAAAAAATAACTACGACAGTTCTTTCAAAGTAGTATCTACTTTAACTGAAGTGTGCAAGGTCTTGTGTACTGGACACTTGTCGGCAATCTCTCGCAGCCGCTCTCGTTGCTGGTCGGTTAGGTTGCCTTTCACCTCTACTATTCGTTCTATATGGTCAATTTTCCTGGAAGGATCTTCACAATCCTGGCAATCTTCGTCGTATATCTTCTGATGTTTTAGGTGTACAACAACTTCTTCTAAAGGCCACTGCTTGTGATTGGCATACATGCGTAGAGTCATACCAGTGCAAGCTCCTAGACTGCCTGCCAGTAAATCATAGGGAGAAGGGCCTAAATCCAAACCTCCTACCGACTCGGGTTCGTCAGCTGTGAGAGAGTGTTGTCCTACCATGATTTCGGTAGTATAGGTTGATCCAGTATGAGTCACTACCTGTAAATCGGTAGAAAGGGGAGTAGGAGTATGGGGCATAATGTAGCGGGCTACCCAAGCAGAAATTATATCTCCCACGTAGAGAGAGTCTTCTTTATTGCTAAGCAAATGGTCAGCATTATCCAGCGAAATAAATGATTTGGGGTGCCGCGCCTGTTGATAGATTTCAGCGGCATTATCTATACTAACGGTTTGGTCGATAGGGGAGTGTAAGATGAGTAATGGCTTACGGATTTTCTCAATCTGGTGATCGTGGTGAGCACTTTCTAGATCATCTAGAAACTGTTTTTTAATAGTAAAAGCCCGTCCGCCCAAAGAGACATTAGCCTCCCCTGCCGACTTAATTTCCTCAATATCTTCTTTGATAAGGTGTTGTACATGTTCAGGGGCAGCCGGAGCACCGATGGTAGCCACTGCCTCTACGGATTCAATTCGGTTGCTGGCAATGAGTACGGCTGCTCCACCTAATGAATGACCAATGAGTAATTTGGGAGCCTGGTAATGAGTTGCCAGGAAGTGGGCGGCGGATTCTAAATCCTGAACATTGGTAGAGAAGTTAGTATCAGAGAAGTCGCCTTCGCTTTCTCCTAGTCCGGTAAAGTCAAACCGTAACACAGCCATACCTTTTTGCGTGAGTGCCCGGCTGATATGGCTGACGGCATTCAGATTTTTACTACATGTAAAACAGTGGGCGAAAATAGCGAAGGCATGAGGGTTATTATCAGCGGGCATCTCGAGCCGAGCTGCTAACTGATGACCATTTTGACTGGGAAATGTAAGTGTTCTAGACATATTAAAAAGTAAAATAGGTACATATGAAAATACGGATAAAAGTCTGCTGACGAAAGTCATCCTAATGACGAAGTGCAGAAAAAGGAGAAATGAAAAACACCCGTCTCAGAAGTGAAACGGGTGTTCGTGGTAGCGAGGACGGGAGTTGAACCCGTGACCTCAGGGTTATGAATCCTGCGCTCTAACCATCTGAGCTACCTCGCCATCTTAAATTTACTTAGTTTCATGAGTCTCAGGGTTATGAATCCTGTGCTCTAACCATCCGGGGCGCGTAGCCTGAGCTACCTTGCTGTGAAACGGATTGCAAAATTACAAAGATGCTTGGGAACTACAAGCAATAATTATGGTAAAATTTTAGGTTCCGTTGGCGATCTGATCAAAAAAAACTACCTTGCAGTTGCTCAGTCACCCATTTACCCCAGGCGGAGTCGCTCGGATAAATGCTAATCTTTACTGACATGGATCATCAGTTCACTGCCGAATTTGAGTTTAGGGCGTCTCGTAAGATGTTATTTCCTTATCTGACTACTGCTAGTGGGTTAGCTCAGTGGTTTGCTGATGACGTTACAATTAATGAAGATAAAGTATTCTCATTCTTTTGGGATGGAGATGAGCACCGAGCTAAATTAGCCACCCAGCGTATCAACCGTTTTGTCCGCTTCGATTTTCTTAACGGAACAGAAGACTCTTCTAACCAACCTTCTTTTCTGGAGATGCGCTTAGACACAAATGACCTTACTGGAACCGTATTTCTTAATGTAACAGATTCTATGACGGCTGATGATGAAGAGGAATTTTACGAAATCTGGCTGCAGCTTACTGATAGCTTGAAAGAAATTGTGGGTGGGTAGCCGAAAAATCAACTAATTTCAAAATATTTTTCTAACGATTGCTGTTATAGCTAACGTATGAAGAAGATTGACAAGCTCGTTATCAAATCGTTCGTCGGGCCTTTTCTTCTCACATTTGTCGTAGTGGTTTTCATTCTGCTTACGCAGTATATGCTTAAGTACTTTGACGACTTTGTGGGGAAAGGCCTAGGTGCAGAAGTGTTTGCCGAGTTACTGTTTTATTTTAGTATCAACATGACTCCGGTGGCATTACCGTTGGCAGTGCTACTTTCCTCTCTTATGACTTTCGGAAACCTAGGAGAGCACTTTGAACTGACGGCTATTAAGGGAGCCGGAATCTCACTCACCCGCGCACTTCGTCCCCTTTTCTTTTTTGTTACTTTAATTTCTATTGTCGCTTTCCTCTCCAATAACTTTGTGGTGCCCAAAGCGAACCTTAAAGCATATAGCTTACTGTACGATATCAAGCAAAAGAAGCCAGCGTTAGATATTCAAGAGGGTGTTTTCTACGGGGGAATTCCGAACTTCAAAATAAAAATCAATAAGAAGTTTCCGGATGGCGAGACAATTAAAGATGTTATCATTTACGACCATAGTACTGGACTGGGCAATCGGGATGTGATACTGGCAGATTCGGGTAAAATGTATACGATCCAAAATGATCGTTACCTAATGCTAGAGCTTTTCAAAGGCAATCGTTACTCAGAAACTACCAAGTTGCTCGCTAGCTCCAGCCAAGGTACGGGGAGTGAGCAGTTTGTTCGCAACAACTTCGATACCACCAAAATGATCTTTGATCTAGCAAGTTTTGATCTTCAGCGTACTAAGGAGGAGTATTTTGCCTCCCACAGGCGAATGCAAACCATGGAGCAACTATCCCGATCCATAGATTCTATGCAGTACGAGAAACTAGCGATTAAGTACGATGCTTTTGCTGGTTCTACTAACTTTTATAATTATCATCTTCGCTATGACTCACTGATGCCCGAAGGGTTAGAAGAGCAAATTGTGGTACCAGAAGTTGAGATTGATTCGGTTGATAGCGTAGAAAATGTTCGTCAAGGCGGATTGCTGAGTATGGAATCGAGTGCCATTAAAGCCGGAAATCTGAAGCGACAACGACAGCAAATTCAGGAAAATGTGGATGACATAGTACACACCAAAAAGAAATATCAAGTCACTGAGATTGATACTGCCCTAATTGCCCTGGCTGAAGGGGAAATTGAGGAAAAGGAAAAAACTGGCATTGTTTCTAAAGCACTGAATCAAAGCCGGACAATTAAAAATACCCTTCAGATTAATGTGCAAAAATTACGAAGACTCGAGAGTGAAATTCATAAAAACACCTACGAGAGCTATAAAAAAGTGACCCAGGCTCTGTCTTGTCTAATTATGTTTTTAATTGGTGCTCCGCTGGGAGCGATTATTAAACGGGGAGGCTTGGGTGTACCGGTATTAATTTCGGTATGCTTCTTCATTGCCTTTTATGTAGTGACTGAAATGAGCCGAAAATGGGCCGAAGAGCTAGTGATGAGTGCTGAAATGGCGGTTTGGCTTCCTAACTTAGTATTATTGCCTTTCGGTATCATCTTTCTCATTCAGGCTCGCCTCGATGCTCGTTTACTAGAAGGCGATTTTTATCGGGTTCTGTTTGATCAACTGTGGGGACACTGGAAAAAGCTGAGCAAAAAATCAGCAGGTTGAACGAAAAAGTTTTTAAATCAGTTTACCCAGGCGAGCAGTATTGTAAATCAGTATTATTATTGATAACTTTGTGCCCTATTTCCAAAATCTAAAACCAATAGTGTAAAAATATACGCATGTACTTAAGTTCAGAAAAAAAGCAAGAGCTATTTGAAAACCACAGCCGCTCTAAATCTAAAGCCGACTCAGGTTCGGCTGAATCCCAGATAGCTTTGTATACTTATCGTATTGCCCATCTGACGGAGCACCTGAAGCAAAACAAGAAAGATCATTCATCTCGTAGAGGTTTGCTGAAGTTAGTTGGTAAGCGTAAGCGATTGCTAGAATATCTGCACGATCGTGATATTGAACGCTACCGAGCCGTATTAGCTGATTTAAAGCTACGTAAGTAGTGAAAATAAAAAAGGGGAAGTGTAGGCTTCCCCTATTTGCATTTTTTCCATAGTCTCTTCCAAATAATTTTCACTTTTTAGTATTGACATCCAGCGTCATTAGTAAAATAAATCTATACTACTGATTAGTGTAAAGTTCTTACGAACAGCAATTCATTTTACCCATATTTCTTATGCAACCACAAGTAGCAACAAAACATATTGAGTTAAGCGATGGGCGTACCATCATGATTGAAACCGGAAAGCTAGCCCGACAGGCCGATGGAGCAGTAGTGGTCAGAATGGGTGATACCATGTTATTAGCTACGGTTGTTTCTGCTGCTGAGGCAAGAGAAGATGCCAGCTTCTTTCCCCTTTCAGTAGATTATCAAGAAAAATTTGCGTCGGCTGGAAAAATACCGGGTGGCTTCCTAAAGCGAGAAGGTCGCCTCTCCGAACACGAGATTCTTACTAGTCGTCTGGTAGATCGGGCAATTCGCCCCATGTTCCCCGATGAATATATGGCTGATACTCAGGTAAACATCATGCTTATCTCGGCTGATACCCAAGTAATGCCGGATGCTCTGGCGGCCTTAGCAGCTTCTTCGGCCATTGCTGTATCCAATATCCCCTTTCCTGAGCCTATTTCAGAAGTGCGGGTAGTACGATCAGGTGGGGAGTATATTGTAAACCCTAATGAAGAGCAAACGAATGCGGCTGATCTTAACTTGATCGTAGCTGGGTCGTCGGATAATATTATCATGGTAGAGGGAGAGGCTCAAGAAGTAGATGAGTCCGATATGCTACAAGCCATTCAAGCTGCTCATGAAGTGATTAAATTACAATGTAAGGCTCAGCAAGAACTTGCCGAGGAATTAGGCGTGGTTAAGCGTGAGTTTACTCCTCCTCAGCGTAATGAAGAGCTATATCAGCAACTCCATGATCAGTACTACGACAAGATGTATGCTGTAGCTAGTCAGGGCATTAATAATAAAGAAGAAAGGAAAAATCAGTTTAAAGTATTTAAAGAAGAATACATCGAGAGTCTTCCTGAAGATCACGAAATAGATTTAGCTCAGGTACATAAGTACTTCAGTGCTATTCAGAAAAAAGCGTCTCGTGACTTGGTACTGAATGACCGCAAGCGACTCGATGGTCGTCAGCTAGATGAAGTTCGGTCAATCTATACCGAAGTAAATTATTTGCCGACTGCACATGGCTCAGCCATCTTTACCCGGGGCGAAACGCAATCCCTAACTACGGTTACGCTAGGTACTAAGTTAGATGAGCAGATGATCGATAGTGCCATGGTGAAAGGGACTAATAAGTTTTTACTACACTACAATTTTCCAGCTTTCTCCACTGGCGAAATCCGACCTAATCGAGGACCAGGTCGTCGGGAGATTGGTCATGGAAACTTAGCCCACCGAGCACTTAAAGAGTGTATTCCAGCTGATGATGATAATCCTTACACAATTAGGGTTGTTTCCGATATTTTAGAATCCAATGGATCGTCTTCTATGGCAACCGTTTGTGCCGGATCAATGGCTTTAATGGATGCTGGAATCCCAGTGAAAAGACCAGTATCGGGCATTGCTATGGGGATGATTTCTGATCCTGAGACTAAAAAGTATGCGATTTTATCAGATATTCTGGGCGATGAAGACCACTTAGGTGATATGGATTTTAAGGTGACTGGTACCGAGAAGGGCATCACTGCTTGCCAAATGGATATCAAAGTAGATGGGTTGCCTTATGAGGTACTTAATGAAGCTTTATCACAGGCCAAAGCAGGGCGAATGCATATTCTTCAGGAAATGGCGAAAACGATCTCTGAGTCTAATGCTGATCTGAAACCAAATGCGCCTCGTTCTGAAACAGTCAAAATTGCCTCTGACATGATTGGTGCATTGATTGGCCCAGGTGGAAAAGTTGTTCAGGAAATCCAAAAAGAAACTGATACCACCATTGTTATTGAAGAAGTAGACAACCAAGGTATTGTAAATGTCTTTGCTACCGACCAGACGGCAATGGATAAAGCATTGGGGCGTATTAAAGCAATCGTGGCTATGCCAACCGTAGGTGAAGTGTACGATGGTATCGTCAAGTCAATTATGCCATTTGGAGCATTTATTGAGTTTATGCCAGCTAAAGATGGGCTACTGCACATTTCCGAAATTAAATGGGAAAGAGTGGAAAAAATGGATGGCGTTATGGAAGTGGGCGAAGAAGTGAAAGTGAAGTTGATTGATATCGATAAAAAAACCGGAAAATATCGACTTTCTCGCAAAGCCTTACTCCCTAAGCCTGATAAGGCATCCCGCGATTAGCATCATAATTGTGAACTAATCTTCGGTAAGTTTTACTCTAATTAAGATCCACCGATCTGAATTTATCCAAATCAGATCGGAACTATCCTAAAATAGATATTTGTTCAGCTTTAAACACATCCACCGCATAAAGACAACGAATGCATGAGACAACTTAAGATTAGTAAGCAAATCACCAATCGCGAAAGCCAGTCTTTGGATAAATATCTCCAAGAGATTGGCAAGGTAGACTTGCTAACCCCCGACGAGGAAGTAGATTTAGCTAAGCGTATCCGCTCTGGTGATCAACTAGCGCTGGAAAAACTCACTAAAGCTAATCTTAGGTTTGTAGTGTCTGTGGCCAAGCAGTATCAAAATCAGGGACTCACGCTCGGCGACTTGATTAACGAAGGAAATTTAGGCTTGATTAAAGCTGCTCAGCGATTTGACGAAACTCGGGGATTTAAATTCATCTCTTACGCTGTTTGGTGGATTCGCCAGTCAATTCTACAAGCACTAGCCGAGCAGTCCCGAATTGTTCGCCTTCCACTAAACCGGGTTGGTTCTCTTAATAAAATTTCCAAAACCTTCTCTGAACTAGAACAGAAGTACGAGCGAGAGCCTTCTCCCGATGAGTTGGCTGACGTATTGGAGGTAAGTACTAATGAGGTAGTAGATACCATGAAAATTTCCGGTCGTCATGTATCAATGGATGCACCATTTGTACAAGGAGAAGAAAATAGCTTGTTGGATGTTCTGGAAAATGAATCAGAAAATACTCCTGACTCATCTTTAATGAATGACTCGCTTCGGAAAGAAGTGCAACGAGCTCTCTCTACACTAACTCAACGAGAGGCTGATGTTATTTCACTATACTTTGGTCTGAATGGCGAACATGCTATGACGCTGGAAGAGATTGGTGAAAAGTTTAATCTGACTCGAGAGCGAGTGCGCCAAATTAAAGAAAAAGCCATTCGTCGTTTACGGCATACATCTCGTAGTAAAGCTCTGAAGCCTTATTTGGGATAATAAATCTCAATGTTAATTGCATAAGCCTCCCGTCAGGAAGGCTTTTTTTGTGCTAACAACTTTGGCTGTGCTGCTTACGTAAGTTAACTTAGTAAATTGAGAATCATATCATTTTACTCTAGATTATTGGTAGCGTATCCCATACTGTTTAATCATAAATCGACAGTGTTGTAACGCTATCAATTGCCTATTTTTAACTTTCAATTAGCATTATATATGACAACGGAAAAAGTAGAAGTATTAATTATAGGCTCGGGGCCAGCCGGTTATACAGCCGCCGTTTACGCCGCCCGAGCTAATTTGAAACCAGTATTATACCAAGGAATACAGCCTGGTGGGCAACTTACTACAACTACTGATGTAGAAAATTATCCGGGCTATCCGGAAGGAGTAACTGGTCCAGAAATGATGATGGATTTCCAGAAGCAAGCTGAGCGGTTTGGTACCGATGTTCGTTTCGGGATGATTACCAAGGTTGACTTTTCGGTTTATCCTCTCAAGGCTATTGTTGACGATGAACATGAGATTGAAGCCCAATCGGTAATTATCTCAACCGGGGCTTCGGCTAAGTGGCTAGGACTTCCAGGTGAAGAGCGGTTGAATGGAAAGGGTGTTTCTGCCTGTGCGGTTTGCGATGGCTTTTTCTTTCGAGGAAAAGACTTAGTGGTAGTAGGAGGAGGTGATACCGCTGCTGAAGAAGCTAGTTATCTTTCTAAGTTGGCTAATAAAGTGTATTTATTAGTGCGTCGCGATGAAATGCGGGCTTCAGCAATCATGCAGCAGCGCGTGAAACGAGCGGAGAATATTGAAATACTCTGGAACACTGAAACTGAAGAAATCCTTGGCGAAAATGAGGTAGAAGGAGTACGGGTAGTTAATAACCAAACCGGAGAAAAGAGCGAAATCGCTGCTCAGGGATTCTTTGTAGCTATTGGTCATAAACCCAATACTGATATCTTTCGCGATTACCTTGACATGGACGAAAACGGTTATCTTATTACAAAAGCAGATTCAACCCAGACCAATGTTGCGGGAGTATTTGCCTCCGGAGATGCCCAAGACCATGTGTATCGGCAAGCTGTTACGGCGGCCGGAACAGGATGTATGGCAGCACTAGAGGCTGAGCGCTTTCTCGCAGCTCAAGAGGCTGAACTGGTAGAAGGTACTCCTACCATTGCCATGAGGTAAAGATTCTTGAGGTAACCTCGAAGAAAAGCCACTTCTTAGTTATGTTCTAGGAAGTGGCTTTTTCATTGATGTCAAACTAAAATGCGCTATTACTTCATTTGGCTAGCTATACATTGTTAACATCCTGGGTATCCTGTAAAAACCGATTAATCTTGGTTATTTTTTAGAAGGCAGATCAAAGGCTTTAGCTTCGTGCTCAAAGTGACCTTTGTGGGCGCCGTCACAAAAAGGCTTATTTTCGGACAGACCGCAGCGGCACAGACTGACTAGCGTTCGTCCGCCTAGGCCGTATACATTGCCTTCTTTATCTACAATCTCAAAGTCGCCATCTATTTTAAGAGAGCCATTATTGTTTACAGTGATTTTTGTTGATACCATAATTAGTGTGAAATTGAAAATGGATAATTGATAGTTCTAATACCTAATTAAGCATGAATCATCTTAAAGTGTTTGATATTACACTCTTCAAATTCGTCACCGACTTTTTTAAATCCAAAGCGCTCGTAGAAAGATATGGCAGTTATCTGAGCGTGGAGATATATAATTTGATCAGCCCACTTTGATTTACCAATATCAACTAACATCTGTTGAAGAATAACTGCCCCAGCCCCCTTTCCCCGATGAGAAGCTAACACTGCAAACCGCTCCATTTTTATTCCTTTCTCAGTTTTTCGCCACCGGGCAGTGCCACAGGCAACCTCATCTTCATCATAAGCTAAGTAGTGAGTTGCCCTAGCATCGTACTCATCGTATTCCTCCTCAGGTGCTACCTGCTGTTCCTTCACAAAAACTTCATCACGAATTTGGAAAGCCTGTTGTAACTCTTCATCGGTACTCACTTTACGAACCTTCATCATTATTCACGCGATCGTCGGCTTGTTTGTAAGCGTTAATAATATCTTTTACGATACGGTGGCGGACAACATCCTCACTAGTGAGCGTGACAAACCCAATTCCTTTCACTCCTTTCAGTACAGTAAGTGCATCAATCAGCCCTGATTTCTGTTTACGGGGTAGATCAATCTGTGAGCGGTCGCCCGTGATAATTACCTTAGAGTTAGGCCCCATCCGGGTTAAGAACATTTTGATCTGCATTGGCGTGGTATTCTGAGCTTCATCTAGCAGAATAAAAGCGTTTTGTAGGGTACGACCACGCATGTAGGCCAGCGGAGCGATTTCAATAATTTTATTCTCCTCGTAAAACTTGAGTTTTTCACTAGGTACCATGTCGCCCAAAGCATCGTAGATCGGGCGCAGATACGGATCAATTTTCTCTTTCAGATCACCGGGTAAGAAACCTAGATTTTCTCCGGCTTCCACTGCGGGGCGGGTGATAATAATCTTTTTCACTCGCTTATTTTTCAGTGCCCGTACCGCTAAAGCTACTGATATGTAGGTTTTTCCGGTTCCCGCTGGGCCAATAGCAAACACCAGATCATTCTGGGCTGCTGATTGTACTAATTCGTACTGATTAACTGTGCGAGGTTTAATTACTGCCCCACGGGTGCCGTAGAGTAGTATATCATCTACACTTTCGTCAACCATCGGCTGCTTTTCGTTGCTGATATAGGTCTTTACTTCTTCTTCGTCTACTTTGCCGTAGCGAGAATAGTGGTTTAGTAATGCATTAATAATATCATTGATTCGGATAATTTCGGGAGTACTTCCCTGAATGCGGATTTCATTACCCCGAGATATGACTTTACTTTCGGGGAAAGCCTTAGAGATGAGGCGGATATTTTTGTTTTCTACCCCAAGAAAATCGGGTAAAGAAACATCATCTAACGTAATAATTTTTTCTACCAATCGCTGTAAGTTTCTGGGTTAAGATTTTACTATTTAAACGAGCAAACAACTGAGTAATGTTTACTTTTGCCTAAATAAATGTAAGCATAATTCGACGCGAAACCATGTCCATTATCACTTTTACCTCTGACTTCGGGACAACCGACCACTACGTGGCAGCGGTAAAAGCTAAGTTGTATAGTTTAGATGCCGATGCTCAGATTGTAGATATCAGTCATTCCATAGAAGCATTCAATATCGCTCAAGGTTCATTTGTCATCAAATCAGTCTATCGCGATTTTCCGGTAGGAACGGTGCACTTAGTTGCGGTTGATGCTCAATCACCTAACCAGAAATATATTGCCGTGAGTCTGGAAGGGCACTATTTTGTTGGTGCTGATAACGGCTTATTAAGTTTACTAAGTGAGCAGGGGCCCGAAGAGATTATTGTATTGGATACCAAAGGTGCTACAACCTTTTCTACCAAAGAGATTCTTGCATCTGCAACGATTGCACTCAGTCATGGAATAGCTATTCAAAAGCTAGGTACCCTAGTCAGTGAACTAGAGCGGCGGTTACCCCGTATGCTAAAAGCAACCCGCAAGCAAATTGTTGGGCACGTAGTGCACGTTGACCATTACGGAAACCTAATTACCAATATTGATCAAGTTACATTTGAGTACCTCCGAAAAGGCGTTCCTTTTCAGATACGCTTTGGGCGGGAAACGGCTAATCATTTGCAGCAACATTACCACGAAGTAGAGTATGGTGAAGTTTTTTTGTTATTTAACAGTGCCGGTTGGTTGGAAATTGGCATCAACCAGGGCAATGCTCATGAACTTTTAGGGCTAAGTTACGATAGCCCAATTATGATCCAGTTTGAGCGAGATAGCCAGTAAAGTGCTTGATAAATTCTGTAAAGTTCCCTACGTTTGCTCTCCGTTTTTGCCCAGGTGGCGGAATTGGTAGACGCGTTGGTCTCAAACACCAATGGCTTCGGCCGTGCCGGTTCGACCCCGGCCCTGGGTACAAAAAACCCTGAACTTTTGAGGTTCGGGGTTTTTTTGTTCGACATCATCTTGAAACTAGCGAAAAGGGACCCTTCTAAAAACCTTCCCTCCATAAATTCTTACACAAATAATTTGTAGTTGTAAAATATCTATTTACATTTATAGTGTACTACTTAACTAATACACTATAACATGATTCATTTGGATCAATTATCGTTTGGCTACCGGAAGGGGCAGTTACTCTTCAACAAGCTACATCTTCATTTAGAAGCCGGGCATATTTACGGTTTGCTGGGAAAAAATGGGGCAGGAAAGTCCAGTTTGCTCAGAAACATTGTTGGCTTGCTCTATCCCAATGAAGGAAGTATTAAAGTAAGAGGGTTCGATCCTCAGGAGCGAAAACCCGCCTTTTTACAGAATATCTATTTTGTACCGGAAGAAATTTATCTGCCTTCGGTATCTATTTCAAAGTACTTGGCGGTTCAAGCTCCTTTTTACCCTAAGTTTGACGAATCTCAGTTCCGCTACTATCTTACCGAATTTGATGTTCCGCCCGATAGCCACATTCCCAACTTGTCATTTGGGCAACGGAAGAAGGTGCTCATTGCGTTTGCGTTGGCCTGCAATACGGATGTGTTGATTATGGATGAACCTACCAATGGCTTAGATATTCCTTCCAAGAAACAGTTTCGTAAGTTATTAGCTTCAGCACTAAGAGAGGATCAACTCATGCTGATTTCTACTCATCAAGTGCGAGACTTAGATAATCTGATTGACTCAGTCATTGTACTGGAAGATCGTGAAATATTGCTACACCAATCGCTTAGTCGGGTAAGTCAGCAACTGCGCTTTGCTACCCTCAATCAAGCAGAAAATGACCAGCGGGTGCTGTACGCTGAGCCATCATTACAGGGCTATACCGTGGTGATGGAAAATCTCGAGCAGCAGGAAAGCAAAGTGGATCTAGAGCGGCTATTTAACGCGGCTACCCAGAACCCAGAGCGAATTAGGCAACTATTCAATTAAAGATAAAACCATAATGAACCAACAATTTAATATAACACGCTTTAGCTTGATGCTGAAGTTACACTGGGCAGAAAACGGACGATACTATTTGCTGTCGTTCATTCTCATAATCGGCATTATGCTGATGTTAATGCTCCCTATCGTAGGCACTTCGCAGTTTAGTTGGTTATTATACGGCCTTCATATATTGACGCTATTGGGTGGAGTTACGTTAGGTGGATGCTTCTTTACTAGCTCAGCTTTCGCTGCTTATAACTCGTCTGGTAAGGGAATTGCTGCTATCATGGTACCGGCTTCCCGGCTGGAAAAGTTTCTCCCTATTCTGCTCATTAGTCTTGTTGGTACCGTACTAATTTTTGTAATAGGTCTTCAGTTACATCATAGCATAGCTGCTGTGGCTACTCAAAGGGTACTGCCAGGGGGTAAATACAACCCTATTCCCCCTGAAGTCTTGGAATTTTTCGGATATGTCTATTTTATACTTCAGGGAGCTGTTTTTCTTGGTTCACTATACTTTACCAAAAACTCCCTGATAAAAACAATAAGTACAGTATTAATTGTGACACTTATTGCGTTCGTATTCAACTTGCTTCTGGCCTACGATTATACTGGCTACCCCAGAAATGTCGATGCTTTTCCCTTTACCTTTTGGAACGTCAACGACACTCAACGTTACAGAATACATTATCCTTCGGCGATAAGCAGTTCAATAAGATTCTTTTTGTGGCTTGTAGTTGTAGCCCTAATTGGTATTACCTATGTGCGATTGCGAGAAAAAGAGATATAACAGTATGGAGTTTAACGATCAACAAGCGATATACTTACAAATTGCCGACTATATCTGCGAGCAGATTTTGCTGGAGCATTGGTCAGCCGAAGAGCGAATTCCTTCGGTGCGCGATTTGGCGGCGACGATGGAGGTAAACCCCAATACAGTTGTGCGTAGTTACGACTTCCTTCAGCAACGCGATATTATTTACAACAAACGAGGGCTAGGCTACTTTGCTAGTGCTGATGCTCCTAAGAAGGTACGAGCGTACCGAAAGGAGCGATTCTTAGAAACCGAACTACCCGATTTCTTCCGGACGCTCTATCTGCTCGATATCACGCTGGAAGAAATTCAAGAGCGTTACCAAGCCTTCGTCGCCGAAACCTATCCTACTCCTTAATTGAATGATTTTATGAAAACCAGTGACCAACTTTTGATTGGACTAATTGTCATCATCTTCGCGGCCATCTTCGGTACCGCTACCGTTTTGAAAGGAGAGTACGAAAAAATTGATAAAGATGATCCGTATTACGGATACGATACTGATACGTTAGCTGATTTTTCTGCTATAAAGTTGGCGGGAAAATATCCTAATCTGATACAGATACAGGTCGGGGATCAGTGTGAAATTAAAATGCGTGATACCAAACCATTAAGGATAAAATGGACTATCCGAAATGATACGTTAGTGCTAACATATCCAGAAGCTGATTTTCCAAATTGGTTTACGGTACAAGAAACGTTGGCTGGACGGGCAGGGCTTTACATATTCGCACCCAAACTTACTTCAGTACAAGCTAATTCAACTACCTGTAAACTGAGCGGCTGGGACTTGGAGAACCTAGAACTTATTCAGCAGGGTGAGAATAGCGGTATGGCTCTAACTGAAAGCACCATAAGTAACTTATCAGCGACCGTTACCCAAGGTGCAATGATGCGGATTGAGCAACCTAATCAAATAGAGCAAGCTACTGTAGAAGTGCAGGATCTCAGTACCTTCACTGCTCACCCGTCGGCAATTGATTCAATATCAATTCAAGCCGATAGTACCGCCCAAGTGCAAATACCTGGTTATCTACTACATCAATCCGAATTCAGGTAGGAGAAAACACTTCAGCACACTCTCACAAAATAGGTGATATGATAAAATCAAGTAATATGAGGCAAGAACCTCAACTATTATTAGTCTATTTACTCTTAGCTGTTATTGTAATGATTAGCGGTTTCAGTAACTCCGAACTACAGCCATTAGGAATGATTCGGCACGATACTGATATACAGAAGTATAAAGATTTGGGAAATCTGCCTGAATATAACTGTGTGGGGAGATACGCGGTGTCTGAAGAAAGTACAGACTATGCTGTTGGTGTTTTAATAGCATCAAGATGGGTTTTAACTGCGGCTCACTTTGTGGAAAAGTCTTCTGTATGGAAGTTTGGTGATCACTTTTACCAAACTAAGCAAATCATTAAACATCCCAAACTAGCTCCTGATGCAACTGAAGCTCAGTGGGATGGTTGGGATATGGCTTTAGTCGAGCTTCAAAAACCAGTGTCTGACGTAGAACCAGCCGTGCGCTATCGCGGAAATGAAGAACTAGGTAAAATAATTACGAAGATAGGGTATGGATACATTGGCAACGGTAAATCAGGACTCGAGACCCCCAGATTACAAGAGCGGATTGGTGGGCAAAACGTAATTGATGCTATTGGTGGTACTTTTGAAGGTAGACAGTTTAGTACCAATGTTATGGTCTGTGATTTTGATAGCCCCGAAACTTCGAACGTCAATCACTTCGGTTTACCCACTCCGCTTGAATTAGAAATTGGGGGTTCAAAAGGGGATAGTGGTGGCGGAGTTTTTATGGATGATAACGGACATAAAGTATTGGTAGGCATAGTGTCAGGAGCACTCAATCGCCATATTAAGTACGGTTCCGTGATGGCTCTAGCCAGAGTATCCAAAGCCAATGATTGGATAGGTTCCGTTATTACTGAAACGGATGAAGATTAAAAATCTATAAATAAACCATCAGTATGATCCGCAACTTCTTCATTACCGCTTTCCGTAATCTTAAAAGGGATAAAGTTTATACCCTAATCAATGTGTTGGGGCTAACCCTGGGTATTGCTTGCTGCATTACCATCTTTGTATTAGTTCGGTTTGAGACTTCCTTTGATGATTTTCATAGCAAAGCCGACCGTATCTACCGAGTTAATCTCAATCAGCAAACCCCGGGTGGTCGACACTTGAATGGGTACAATTTCTATCCGTTGGGTGAGGCAATCCGAAATGAGGTGAGTGGGTTGGAAGCGGTCACCAGTATGGCCTATAGTCGGCGTTTCCAGTTTACGGTAGGCGAAAATATTTACGAAGAGAAGCATGGCTTCTTTGCAGATACCGCCTACTTCAGCGTGTTTGATGGCGAGTGGCTGTTAGGTAATCCCGAAACCGCCTTCCAAGAACCTAGCACGGTGGTAGTAACAGACCAGTTTGCTGAACAGTATTTGGGCGGAATAGAAAATGCGATGGATACCTCTTTTATCTATGACAATAACTTGACCCTTAAGGTCAACGGTGTACTGAAAGCTCCGCCGCACAATACCGATATGCCGTACTCTATACTCGTCTCATATTCTTCGCTGCCAGCCTATGTGCCTAGTAGTATAGATAACTGGACGCAGGTGGGTTGGGGAGCTACGTTTATTGCTTTGCAGGAAGGCAGTGACCCAGAGCAAATCTCGGCTCAAATAGATAAGGTGAAGCAAAAGTACCTTTCTGAGGAGGATGCTAAGCGTACTTCTTTCGTACTGATGGCTTTAGACGATAACCACGACCGAAACTACAATTATAATAGCTTCACCTATGACTTTCCGCTACCGCTAATGATCATTTTGTCGGTAGTGGCGGGTATGATTGCCTTCATTGCCTGTATTAACTTTATCAATCTTGCCACAGCCCAATCGCTAAACCGAGCAAGGGAGGTAGGTATTCGGAAAACATTGGGTAGTAACCGTATTCAGTTGATATTACAATACACTAGCGAAGCGTTGGTGATTACTATAATTGTGGTAGCACTAGGGCTGGCACTGGCCCGTATTCCTATGCGTATGATTAACGTTCGGGCGGGTTATACCTACCTGAATTTTGACTTCTTTCAAAGTCCCTCTATGGTAGTATTTCTTGCGGGTGTCACCTTGCTAATCACCCTGCTAGCGGGCTTTTATCCCGCCTTTGTATTGTCGGGCTTTAAGCCAGTGAAGGCATTGCAGGGCAAAATCAGTAGCGGAAAGCCTAAAGGGCTTAACCTACGGCGAGGGTTGGTTATCACCCAGTTTCTGGGAGCTCAAGTGCTGATTCTGGTAACCGTGATTGTCATGAATCAGATTAGCCATTTCCGAGAACGACCCATTGGCTTCGATACCGAGGCTATTGTGTTTACCGTACTGCCTGATTCTACTCAAGATATAGCGACCTTTAAACAACAGTTGACTCGGAACTCTAACATTCAAAACATTGCCTTTGGTTGGGGTGGTCCGTTACTCAATGCCGGAAGTATTCAGTTTTACGGAGAAGCCGGGGAGAATTCTAAAGATCAGGGAGTAATCCACTACGGTGATGAACAGTATATTGCTATGTTTGAACGAACGCTACTAGCCGGAACCAACTTCTCAGCCGATCGAGCGAACCCGATCAACGAAGTAATTGTGAATCAGGCAATGATTAAAGCGCTAGAGATTGATAATCATGACGAAGCCATCGGTGAGATATTTACGTTGGGGGAATCAGAGGTAACAATTAGAGGAGTCATTAATGATGCCTACACCAATGCCTTCAGTAACAAGGTTGCTCCATTAGTGCTTCAGTACAACCCATCCCGGTTTGCCGGAGTAGCCATTAAAATAGCCCCAACGCAGGTAGCTGAAACCCTTCAATTTATCAAAACTCTCTGGAAAGAAACATATCCTGATTATCTAATCAACATACGTTTTTTAGACGAAGCATTGGACGAACAGTACGGCTTCTTTGATATGGTGCTAAACGTGATGGAACTAGCGGCTTTTCTCGCCATATTTATCGGTTGTATGGGGCTTTACGGTCTGATTTCCTTTATGACGATCCGGCGTACTAAGGAAATTGGTATTCGAAAAGTACTAGGAGCAACTGTGGCAAATATCATCGTGATGTTTACTAAGGAATCTCTTCTGCTCGTTGCCCTGGCTTTTGTTCTAGCAGCTCCGGCGGGTTATTTCTTAGGACAAGCCTTCTTAATGGAGCTGCCCGAGCGTATTCCGCCCGGTGTAGAACTATTTGTAGCCACTCTTTTGACCTCACTCACTATTGCTCTTTTGACGATCTACTATCGTTCGTCTCGAGCCGCTGCCACCAATCCGGCGGACTCTCTTCGGTACGAATGACCCACGTTATCCTTCTAAAGCCTATCGATATGATGAATTGGCTAAAAAACATTCCAACAGAAAAGTACTGGGATTACTTTATTTTGGCAGCTCGGTTTCTTTTGGGTTGGACATTTCTACGGTATGGTTACAGTAAACTCACGGGCGGACAATTTGGGGTTAGTGAAGAAGAGCTACTTACTCCGCTTCAAGACCTCTCGTTGCTCCAGATATCCTGGTACTTGTTCAATCATCAGCCCTTTAAGGCGGTTATTGGAGTGATGCAGTTTATCTGCGGTACATTGTTAATCGTCAATCGCACGGCCATTATAGGGGCATTTATGTTCTTGCCTCTTGTAGCCACTATCTTAGTTATCGATCTAACGGTAATGCCTTCAGCGTTTAAGATAGCTTTTGCGTGGCGACTCTCGTTTTATCTACTATTAGACTTCTTAATCCTCTGGCACTACCGGGAAAGAATGGAGACTGTTTGGACAGCGGTTTGGCAGAATGTAACTACTAAATTTAGCTATTCGCTATGGATGTACGCTCTGCTACCTCTTGCTGCAGTTGTCTTGGAAATTATCGGGATACTTCCAAAGGTAACGGTCAACGTTATCACTAACCCTAGTGGTATCTTGAATAGCATTCATGACACGGTAGATATGATACAACACCTGCTTTAACTTCATTGGCGAAATGCTATTTATAAGATAAGATCTAAGCTATCTAGTGGTATTACCTATTTGACTATCTATGACTGATTATAAAAGTAAAATAAACCGTACTGATTCTTTAAAATCATCTTAGTTTCACCTGAAACTACCCAAAATCAGTAAATTTGGCCTATGCCAAAGAAACTGGGCCTGTGCTTGTTTTTGCTTCTACTAGCTATTTCTTCCGCCTTTGGTCAGGAGAAATTTCAAGAAGTGCAGCTAAAGTGGTTCAAGTCCAGCGAAATTCTTACTGAATCACAACTGGACCAAGTTTCCTTTACCGACTCCATACCCGAAACCTTATTGGCAAGGTCTTATCACTACGTGAAGGTCTTTCCGGGAGACTCCCTTCATGCTTCTCTATCTAATTTGCTTTGTGATGGTTTTTTGGAAGTAGAACTTATATCAGGAGAGAAAACGGTATCCGTTAGAGACGCTGGATGGGAGAGGAATGCATTTCCTCTAGTGTTTCAAGTTCCCGAAGCGGTAAGACAATCCTCCTACTTTTACCTGCGATGCTTCAACTATCAGGAAAGGGAATACCCCTGGTTTGATTTCTACTGGGTGAGCGATGACTACATCGAGAGTGAGTTGTACAGTTTAAATACTTTATTTATTGTTAAAGATATACTGCCTAATGCGTTCTGCACCGGCTTAATTGTATCATTCATTATATTTTTCGGGGCATTGTATATATCGAGTCCCCGACAAAAGGTATATCTCCATTATATATTGTATCTGATTCCGCTGGCGATTTATCTATTGTACCGCTCAGACTACGTGATCTTCTTTTTGCTTCCAGAGTCAGTGGTGGTGGCTCCCTTTTGGTTCGTATTCGTCAATTATCCGATGCAAGTTCTATTTCATGTAGCCTACACCGCTTTTACCTTTACCTTTTTAGATGCCAAAAACCACTATCCTCTGTACTATCGGGTAGGTAGAGTAACTATTTTACTTGGTGGAGTTTACTTTGTTGTTCTTACATTGGGTATGTACCTAGAGCCGTATGCTTCACATTGGACGAATTCTTTCAACCTGGAACGGCTGGTGATTAGCGTATTCAGTATTTGGGCTAACATCTACGTAATCCGACATAGTAAAGACAAGGTGGGGTATATTGTAGCCATCGGGGCATTAATTTTTTTAGCAGGAGCCTGGGGTGCCTTACTTTACCACATGAATCTGATGCGCTTAGGAGCAGCCATAGAGGTTATCTTTTTCTCACTAGGCATTGGCTATAAGATCCGGCTGGAGCGACAGGAGAGAGAGCAGATAAAGTCTAGATTAATTGATCAGTTACGTGAAACCGAACGCATACAAAAGCAGTATAGCACCCAACTAGAGCAAGAGGTAAAAAGCCGATCCGCCGAGCTGGTAGAGAAAACCCGGCAGGTAGAAGAGGAAAAGAAGCAAAAAATGAAAGCTCAGCTAGAGAGTAAGGTGGAGGAGATGAAGATGATAGCCATGCGCTCGCAAATGAATCCTCACTTTCTGTTCAATTCGCTCAACTCAATCCGCCACCTTATTATTAAAGGCAAGACCACCGAGGCTTACGATTACCTATCAGATTTTGCCGTATTGATGCGAGCAGTGCTAGAAAATGCCGAAAAGAATGCGATTACTTTGGCTGAGGAACTACTAGTCTTAGAGAAATATATTACACTGGAGAGGCTGCGCTTTCAAGGAGACTTTCAGTTTCATTTATCGGTGCAACCTAGTATTAATCCCGACGAAGTGCTGATACCCCCGCTGCTGATCCAACCTTTTTTGGAGAATGCCATTATTCACGGTTTAACCCCCAAAGCCAGGGATAAAACCCTCGCACTTTCTTTCGAGTGTAGGGAAAAATCCTTGCTAGTAGAGATTGATGATAACGGCGTAGGCCGGATTGAAGCGAATAATTCGCAACCCGGCAAAACGTCTATGGCTATTCGGCTGGCTCGAGAGCGGCTAGACTTGTTCGCTAATCGCTATCTCGATCATAATGGTCAAAACAGCTACATTGATATTGTGGATAAGAAAGATACCCTGGGGCAATCGGTAGGCACCACCATCAAACTTGTACTTCCTATAATTCTCTCGCATGAAACTAAAAGCCGTCATCATTGACGATGAACATCATAGTATTGAGACCCTTCGGTTTGATCTGGAAAGGTGTGCTCAAGATAAACTGGAAGTAGTGGGTGCTTTTGATCAGATGAAAACCGCCCTACAGCAACTTCCCAAACTACAGCCTGATGTTCTGTTTACGGATATTGATATGCCGCATATCAACGGCATTGAAGGAGCTAGTATCTTACAGCTACCCCACACCAAAGTGGTGTTTGTGACGGCTCATAAAAACTTTGCGATTGATGCCATTAAGGTGGGAGTTTACGACTACTTACTAAAGCCCGTTCAATTAAAGGAACTGGACGAGCTAGTCAGTAAGATATACCAGGAGCACCTTGAGGCGGCTAGCCAGCCTAGTCAGTCGCAACGGATTGGGGTTCCGACCAGTGAGGGGGTTGAGCTGCTTAACTTTTCTGATATTTTATTTATTAAGGCTGAGAGTAACTATAGCGTTTTTCATTTAAGGGAAGGCAAGCAACTCACCCTGGGCAAGACCCTTAAATACTTTCAGCAGAAACTACCCACTTCCTTTATTCGCATTCACCAGTCGTACCTGATCAATACCCAGAAAATTAAAAAGTACCTGAAGAAAGATGGCGGTGCCCTGCTGCTAGAGGAAGATCACCTCTTACCTATTTCCAAATCACACCTAGAGGGGGTAAAGGCCGTTATCGACCGACTCTCCTAATAAATTTAAATCCCCCTGCCTCCCTTTTAGAAAAGGGGGAAATAGCTCGCTAGTTCAATTCCCACTTCTGCGCGAATAGGTGTTTGACAATCCATTCCCCCTTTGAAAAAGGGGCCACCGTGGCGGGAGACTAAGGGGAGTTTTTGCCCTCCTGAAGAGATTGGGTACGCTCAGGGTGGCTAGCCACTCACAAGCAATCACAAAAACTTTAAATGGGTTCATTACCGCTCCTCACCAAAGGCAAGTATCACCTTGGTTACTGTAAAGCACTCCTTTCATTTTAAATACTCATTGACCGAGGGCAAATACTCACTGGTATGGCGCAGATAATCATTGGTCGTTGATGAATAGCATCTTCTTACCTACTATTGTAAAAAAAAGACAAATTTAAATTTAAATTTTACATTAACCCATATACTTGTTAAACCTTATGAAGTACTTAAGAATTACCCTGTCACTCTTACTCGCCATTAGTCTTTTCCTTACGAGCTGCGGCTCAGAAGATGAAGGGGATGACCCAACGGTTACCAATGAAGCCCCTTTTTTTAAGATGACACTGAGTGGCACCGACTATGAAGCTGACTTTACTCAAACAGATACTCCTATTTTTGCTGCGCTGGTTAGTCCAACCACCAGCTTAACGTCTATTACGATGACGGCCACCACGGGTGGAGGGACTATTGGTTTGGGAATGAGTTACGTTGGAAGCGGCACCGATTCTTATACGCTTACGTCGGCTCCTGGTGAAGGAGATAACCTGCTGGAGGGGTTTGCTTTTTTCTTAATACCCAACGGGGCAGCAGAATCTGCCGACTATGAGGCAGTAAACATCAACCTAAACATCACTTCATACAACGCCCTAGCTTCAACATTTGCCGTGGTGGAAGGGACATTCTCGGGCATAGTAGAGGATAGCGATGGTGTTCAGACTGAGGTATCGGGTTCATTCAGAACCAGTAGCCAGTAGAAATGACTAACCGTAGTAGCAAAATAACTTAAAGCCGAAAAATAAAGGATAGGCTCATTAGTGCCCGTTTGCAACGCGTATGGTAATTAAGTAAGTGACAAAACTAATTCAGTCTTTCTTCCCGGACTTGTTTCGCGCCATGATGGCCGGGATCTCCCAAATAGTAAGAGGGAGACCCCGCGTGGCGTCCACCGGAATTCGCGTTGCTCATCCGGGGAGTGTGCCTTGTGAGTTTTGTCCACTTACTTACCTAAAAAAAATGTCACCTGCGCCTCAGTGAAGTGAAATAGTAAGAATTATATAACCTGATGTTTACCTCTAGGCTAAGCGTAGCATTAACCGAAAACACCCTAACCAACCAACACTATGTTTAAAATGTACCCATCTTTTGTTTTAACGCTCCTACTCACGTTAATAACCTGCCTGGCTGTTAGCCAAGTGGCGATGGTACAAGATATTCTTCCAGGGCAAGAGGGTAGCTCACCTGAAAACTTTACCGAATACCATGGTCGTGTGCTATACGAGGGTAGTTTGTATTTTACTACAGATGGAGAAGAAGGCAAAGAGCTATGGCGCTATCACTCTCAAACAGGAGCGGTTTTAGTTGCCCCTCTTGGAGCCGAGGAAGTAGACATAGTATTCACTTATCAAGACCGATTGTTTATCAACGTTTACAAATATGGCAACCTTAACAACTTTACATTATTGAGTTATCACCCATTCATCGGTATTGTGGTTGAAGAAGAACAAAGTTTGGATTTTCAAGGTAAGCCAATTATTTATGATGATACTCTGTACTTTAATGGTGATGATACCTCCCCTAACTGGGAAGAGTTACATCGCTACCACCCCTCAATGGGCTTTGAGTTAATGGAAATTCGTACTAAACGTGATGCTACCTTTCCAAGAGGCTTTACCAAATATCAAGGTAGCTTGTATTTTAGCGCTTTAGGTGAAAAAGTTTATTTTTATTTGCCAGACGGATCGTATTATGATGGAGGTGGCCTTTTTCGCTACAGCTCAACTACCGGAAAATTAGAAAGAATAACAAATTTTTCTAATGCCCCCTTCGGTATCACACAACCAAGGGGGCTCACGCTTTTAGATGATACCTTATACTTTGTAGCAAGCGATCACATTCATGGACCAGAACTTTGGCGGTACCACCCTAGTACCGGGGCTAAAATGGTGGCCGATATCCATTACCAGCCTGGAGACCCCTATGCTCAAAATAGTATTCGGGAAATAACCAAATACCAAGGGGCTTTATATTTCAGTGCGGATGATGCTATTCATGGGGGGGAACTCTGGCGGTATGTTCCTGGTGTAGGGGCTAAAATGGTAGCAGATATCAACCAGACGTTAGACCAACGAGGGCCAAGTTCGCACAGTGTTGATCGAGGTAGTAGAATTTCGGGTATCACCGAATACCAAGGGACCTTATACTTTACGGCGGATGATGGAATACACGGATACGAGCTTTGGCGGTACCATCCCTCAACGGGAGCCTCAATGGTGGCCGATATCTTTCCTGGCAGTGAGGGTAGTCGCCCCGACCGCTTCCAAATATACCGAGATGAACTGATCTTTATTGCAGATGATGGCACGCATGGACGGGAGCTTTGGCGGTACCATCCCAGTAGTGGGGTTCAGCTTATCGCTGATATCAACTCACGTGGATCCGATGATAATGGTTCCCCTTTCTATTATGGTCCTAGCCGTTTTATTGAATACGCAGGCAGTCTGTTCTTTTCTGTAGATGATGGAGCACACGGTAGAGAGCTTTGGAAATATCAAACCATTCCCTGCCAAACGTTCCTATGCCGAATCTTAAACGATGACAGTGGCATAACGGCTAGAGCAGACATTGACTTAGGCTTTGACTATTTTCAAGCTGAGTATGTTTTGGTAGCTGATGAAGAAGAAGAGGAAGAGCAAGATGATACAGCCCCCTGGCTACTATCGCTAGAATCGGAAGAAGGTGAACTGCTGTGGGGCGAAAGCTTCAGTATTCCCAACGAGCTGATGATACCGGACGTTGACATGTACTCGGGCTCATTGGTACTTTCATCGGGTACCGAAAAAGAGTCTCAGCCCCTGATGAAACTCAACGCCAATCTAGTATCAGCCGGGGTCAAACAGGTAAGCTTTAGCACCGACCCCGTAGAGCAGATGTTTTCACTGTACGTAGAAACTAATAAAGATGTTAGCGTTCCCTTGCTACTGTCGCTGCAAGATGAGTCAGGCGAAGTTACCTGGCAACACCTGCTAGAAGCCCCCTATCACGGAGTGGTAGAAGAGCTGACCAAGCAAACAGGTAGTACCTTACTGATCTCCGTGGCTGAAAACCGCCGTACGGAATCATACGACAAAGGCACCACCCAGTCGCTAACGGATATATCCGAAGCAGGTAGCCTCGGTTCATCAGCGATTCAGATCTACCCCAACCCGGTGATAGATCACACGCTACATCTCAATATAGCTAGTCCAGCAGCAGGTCAAGCCAACGTGCAAGTGCTCAACCTGATGGGACAGCAAGTACTCCAACGCGAGCTGTCTACCCAAGCCGGACAGCAACGTCTAAGTGTAGACATGCAGGGCATCCCGAAAGGGGCGTATATCCTAAAGGTACAACAAGGCCCCCAGCAAACCACCACCCGCTTATTGGTGGCCGAGTAGTGTAAATCCCCCCTTGCCCCCACGCCACGTCGGCTTTTTCTAAGGAGGAGTGAAAGGGCTTAAAGCAAAATCTCTTCGAAGGCAATCTCCTGGGCAGCAAGCACGAACATGGTAGCAGGTAACCCCTGGGTGCGTTCGGAGAGTTGCTCGTAGTAGGTTAGGAAGTTTTCGTTAGGTTCCGCCAAACCGAGCATAATCAAATCTGCCGATTGGGACTCCTGTTTCAGTAGCGTCCAGAAGGGTGTTTGGGGGTTGACAATAATCTTATGCTGGAAGGAAATCCGCATGTTCTGGATAATTTTCTCGAGGTTAGCCTCAGCATCCTGAGCAGCAGCTCTCGAGGGCACTGCCATCTTCACCGTAATTTCGGCTGATCGCCAAGCCGGGTCATTGCTAATCAAGTACGCCAGAATCATCATTAAGGCACCGTTTTTTCGTAGTCCACCCCACCATACATCAATGGTATGTTTACGTTGAAAGCCCTCTTTTTCATCATCCCGCACAATCACCACATTGCGGCGAGCCTGATAAAACTGCTGAATCATCTCGCAGTAGGAGCCGTGGTGAGAGAGTTCGCGAGTATCTCCTAGTATAACGGTATTGGGCACTAAGGCTCCAATACCATAGGTCTGGATCAGCCGTACTCCACCACTGAATGGGTCAGCATCGGACGTAACTTTTACCAAAGCTTCTACCCCTCGTTCCTCTAAGTAATCCCGAATATTGGTCTCTAACGACTTTAGTCGATCATAGGCAATATCATCGGTTTTTAGTACAGTGGCTACTGTCAGTAAGGAGCTACGTTGGGCAATAGCCTTAGCCAGTTCAATCAGGTGCCAACGGCGGGTAGGTGCCCCGGATAGTACTAGCAAATGTGGGCGCCAGTTTTTAGGATCGGGAGTATGGTCAATGCGTAAAAGGGCAGTTCGGGTGAGTGCCAACCACATGCCCCGCCGCACATCGCCCCAGGTGGTACGTAAACCGCGCCGTTTCAGCCACACAAATGTCACTCCTACCAGAAAAATGGCAATTAGCGTAGCTAGAGGGTTAATCAGAAACATTACAGCAATACAACCGACTGCCCCCAGCAGAGAAAAGAACCAGTGCGTACGAAAGCTCGGTCGGAACGACGGGCTACCTAGTAATCGTTCTACCCCAGCGGCTATGTTTAATACACCGTAAGTGGTTAGAAAAAACATTGAGAGAATTGGGGCAATCATGTCCAAGTCGCCCAGTATTACTGCAATAATTGCTAATACCATTGTAAAAATTGTTCCCGCTCGGGGAATACCGCTCCCCGGATGTTCCTTGCCTAACCAGCTAAAATTGCGGGGTAGCACTTGATCCTGCGCCAACGCCTGCAAAATTCGGGGCGCACCCAGTATGCTACCCACCGCACTAGATAGAGTGGCTCCCCATACACCAAGCAGAATACCATTACCCCATAGCGAGATTTTCCGCATAATCAGGGGGTCATTAATCAACGAGGCAGTATCAGCCCGACTAGCCAAGATGATAGGTAATACCATATAGACCAGGTAGCCGCAACCCACCGCTAAAAAAGTGCCCTTCGGAATAGATTTGGCAGGGTCTTTCAAATCGCCGGATAGGTTAACCCCAGCCATAATACCCGTTACCGCCGGAAAAAATACAGCAAATACTACCCAAAACCCTTCGCCTCCCGAGGTGATCTCTCCCCCTATCTCTATTTGCGTGTTTTCTAGGGGGCTACCAAAAATCAACGACAGTAGGGAAATGGCAATTGCTGCTAGTATAAAATACTGAGTTTTGATCGTTGCCTCTGTAGAAAAGAGGGCTAATAATCCGATAGCCACTGTTACTCCAACTCCTACCAAGGTCATATTCAGAGCCGGAAATACTGCTACCAAGCTTTCGGCAAACCCGATTACGTATAAGGCTACCGATAAGGCTTGGGCAATAAATAACGGAATACCTACGGCACCGCCCACCTCTATTCCTAGGGAACGACTGATCATATAGTATGCTCCCCCACCTTTTACCTGAGTATCAGTGGCAATAGAGGCAATAGAGAGTGAGGTTAAAAAAGTAATACTGGTAGAAAGGGTAACGATAATCAGCGTGCCAATCAACCCTACATTTCCCACTACCCAACCAAAGCGCAAGTACATGATTACTCCCAGAATAGTGAGGAGAGAAGGGGTAAATACCCCACCAAAGGTGCCTAGCTTCTGGGGCGAAGTAGCTTGGTCTGGCAAAGATGATTTTTTGAGTTCAGTTCCGTTAGCTGGCATAGTTCATTAGAGCAGTGATCAAACTAATGAGACCGCCCGTTGTTTGAGATCACCAAAAATATGAGATAAATCTTTGCCGGGCATTAAATTTCATATATTCCTACGGTTAGGAGATTTTACTGTACAAATAGTAGAACGATTCTTAGAAATAAATTTTTAAAAATAGTAATAAGCATGTTATTATAATTGTTTTTTCGTATCTTTAGTGGAGTTAAGAGGGAATTATTAACAATTCTTCATTTTATTAGCTTTCTCTTTTTTCACTACTTTACAACAATCCGGCTCCTCAGTGGGCACTAGGCCACGTTTATTCGTTGGCCTTTTTTTATGGGGATTCTTTCCATTTTATATTTCTCTAGTACAACTCAAGAAACCACCTTAGCCTTGGATTTGGTAGTAAGAAAAAGCTATTTTGATAGATAAAACTGCCAATATGCAAAATACTCAACGCTTACTCGTTCTTTTATTAACAATTGGTTACATCGGGTCAAGCTGCCAATCTCCTAATTCTAGTCAAACCAGCACTGAAGAAACTAACGAAATCGATAGTGTACCAGCTCAAGAGTTTCTAGCTGCCCCTTTGATTTCCCACATATACACGGCTGACCCATCCGCGCATGTCTTCAATGATACGCTGTATATCTATCCCTCCCACGATATTGAGTCGGATATTCCGGCGGATGATCTGGGGAGCCAATTCGCTATGCGAGATTATCATGTATTTTCTATGACTGAAATGGGTAGTGAAGTGACCGATCACGGAGTTGCTTTGTCGGTAGATGAGGTTCCTTGGGCTGATCGGCAAATGTGGGCACCCGATGCAGCGTATCGGGATGGTACCTACTACCTGTATTTTCCGGCTAAAGACGAAGCGGGCATTTTTAGAATTGGAGTAGCTACCAGTACTTCGCCTACTGGGGCATTCGCCCCTAATCCCGCACCCATAGAAGGAAGCTTCAGTATTGATCCTGCGGTATTCCAAGATAATGATGAAGCCTACTATATGTACTTTGGTGGTATTTGGGGCGGGCAGCTACAACGTTGGGAGAGTGAGCAGTACGTTGCTGAGGACACATATCCAGCCGATGATCAACCTGCCATTAGCCCGAAAGTAGCTCGATTAACTGATAATATGTTGGAGTTTGCTGAAGAGCCAAAAGATGTAATGATTCTGGATGAGAGCGGTAAACCCCTAAAAGCTGGGGATAACGAACGACGGTTTTTTGAAGCAGCCTGGGTGCACAAATACCAGGATACATACTACTTCTCGTACTCTACCGGAGATACCCACTACATTGCTTACGCAACCGGAGATAATCCCTACGGACCTTTTACTTATCAGGGAGTAGTGCTTAACCCGGTGCTAGGTTGGACCAACCATCATTCTATTGTAGAGTTTAACGGTCAGTGGTACCTGTTCTACCACGATGCTGAGCTATCCAACGGACAAACCCATCTGAGAAATATCAAGGTAACCGAGCTTACCCATCGTGCTGACGGGAGTATTGAGACGACCACTCCTTAATTTAGTACGAGCATAACAGAATGATAGAATAAATATTATCTATTTGTTTATCCCCTCTCACAAATATTCATCATGAGTATGGGCATTTCCAGCGGGCTTTTGTAACTTTCCCATTCGTTAAACCTAACCCAATATGTCTGCCCTAGTAGAATCTGTTGTTGATTTTTCGGCTATAAAGCAAGCCAGTCGCGATGCCCTGGCACTAAATAATGAAACTATTAATCAGGTGCTACAAGCCGTAGCTGATGCTGCCGTAGCCCAAACTGATTATATCTTAGCCGAAAACCAAAAGGACTTAGACCGCATGGATCCGGCGAATCCTAAGTACGACCGCCTGCAACTTACCGCTAAGCGACTCGAGGCCATTGCCCAGGATATGCGGAATGTAGCAAGACTTCCTTCCCCACTAGGAAAAGTGCTGGAGGAGCGAACCCTGGAAAATGGATTACAGCTTTCAAAAAGATCGGTGCCCCTAGGTGTGGTAGGCGTAATCTATGAAGCTCGCCCCAATGTTACTTTCGATGTATTTGCCTTATGTCTGAAAGCTGGAAATGTGGCGGTGCTGAAGGGAGGTAGTGATGCTGAGTATTCTAATCTGGCTATTGCTGAAGTCATCCGCAAGGTATTACAAGAGTACCGTCTTAATCCAGATCTGATGAGTCTGTTACCTGCTTCTCGGGAAGCTACGCATGAACTACTTAATGCCGTGGATGCGGTAGATGTGATCATCCCCCGGGGCAGCCAGAACCTGATTAATTACGTGCGAGAGAACGCCAAAGTACCAGTGATTGAAACCGGAGCTGGTATTGTCCATACCTATTTTGACAAAAGCGGCGATCTGGAAAAAGGGAAATCAATTGTGTTTAACGCTAAAACCCGCCGGGTAAGCGTCTGTAATGCCTTGGATTGCCTAATTATTCATCGGGAACGGCTCCGGGATTTACCCAAGATTGTGCAGAAACTGGCATCTGAAGAGGTGAAGTTGTACGCGGATAAATTGAGCTACACTGTACTTTCGGGTGAGTATCCTGACGAGCTTTTGTCCCCAGCTTTTCCTGAACATTTTGGTACTGAGTTTTTGTCGTACCGAATGTCTATCAAAACCGTGAGTAGCCTCAATGAAGCCCTCGATCATATCGCCAACTATAGCTCTAAGCATAGCGAAGCTATCATTGCTGAAGACGAGGTCGCTGTGCAACGGTTTATGCAACTGGTTGATGCCGCCGCAGTGTATGTGAATACTTCCACTGCCTATACCGATGGAGCTGAATTTGGAATGGGAGCGGAGATTGGCATCAGTACGCAGAAACTGCACGCCCGAGGACCAATGGCTCTACCTGAACTAACTAGCTACAAATGGCTGGTCTATGGCCAAGGGCAAGTGCGGGAGTAAACTATCCACGAATTTTGTCAAGTAACTGATTGAGAGTATCTATTTCACAGTCAGTAAGTTTGTTTTGCCCGTGCATTGCTTGATCAATCTCAGGTGATACCTGCTCGAGCAATTCTAACCCCTTCTTAGTAATTAGGATGTTAACCCGGCGTCGGTTCTCCGGACAAATTTCTCGGGTTACGTAGCCATTAATCCTGAGTTTCTCCACCAGGCGAGTAACGTTCGACATTCGGTTGAGCATTCGCTCGGTAATTAACTGTAGGGAAGAAGGAGTGGGGTGTTGCCCCTTCAGGATGCGTAGCACGTTGAATTGTTCTTCCGAAATTCCGTATTTTTTAAAGATGGGCAACGAAATGCTGGTAAGCCAATTTGAGGTGAATCTGATATTTAGTACTGCTTTGTGAAAGGGGTTTTTAAATGTCGTCTGCTGAATTTCTTGCTCAATTTGCATAATGGTGGTTTAATCTGTTGTTGATACAACAGTGTAGTAGTAAAAAAGTTCTTTAATAAGTGCAAGATTGCACGAGGTCACAAGTTTAAGGCTTCAAATTGCAGGGTTAAAGCAACTCTGGCTTGGAACCTGCAATTTGAAGCCTTAAAATTACACTATAAATTTTCCAGCTTAGAATATGTAATTAACAATGAGCAAAGTCTTAATCATTGGTGCAGGTGGAGTAGGTAACGTAGTCGCCCATAAGTGTGCTGAAGTATCTTCCATGTTTAGTAAGATATTACTGGCTAGCCGTACTAAGTCTAAGTGTGATCAGATTGCCGAACAGGTTCGTAAGAAGTTTCCTCAGACTCAGATTAGTACTGCCCAGGTAGATGCTGACCGGGTAATGGATTTGGTGGCTTTGATGAAAGATTTTGATCCTAAACTGGTAATTAACGTAGCGCTACCGTACCAGGACTTAACTATTATGGATGCATGCCTTACTATGAAGGTGCATTACTTAGATACAGCGAATTACGAACCGCGCGATGTAGCCAAGTTTGAGTACAAATGGCAGTGGGATTACCGAGAGCGATACGAGCAAGCGGGAATTATGGCGTTACTAGGTTGCGGCTTTGATCCGGGCGTAACCGGAGTGTTCACCGCCCATGCTCAGAAGCATCATTTCGATGAGATTCACTATCTAGATATTGTGGATTGCAATGCCGGTGATCACGGGAAGGCTTTTGCTACGAACTTTAATCCCGAGATTAATATTCGGGAGATTACCCAGCGAGGACGTTACTGGGAAAACGGTCAGTGGATAGAAACTGAGCCGCTAGAAATCCATCAGTCGGTTAATTATCCAGAGATTGGTGAGCGGGAATCATATCTGCTGTATCACGAGGAGTTAGAATCGCTTACCCAAAATATTCCCTACCTCAAGCGAGCTCGCTTCTGGATGACGTTCTCGCCTCAGTATATTACTCACTTGCAAGTGCTGGAGAACGTAGGGATGACCCGCATTGACCCGGTAAAATTTAAAGGGCAGGAAATTATCCCATTAGAATTTCTGAAAGCAGTATTGCCCGAACCATCCTCATTGGGCGAAGATTACCACGGTCAGACTTCTATTGGTTGCCAGATTAAGGGGCTAAAAGATGGTGAGGAGAAAACCTATTACGTGTACAATAACTGCGACCATGCCCAGACCTATCAAGAGGTAGGTGCTCAGGCAGTTTCCTACACTACCGGGGTACCCGCCATGATTGGAGCCATGCTGATGCTTACTGGGCAATGGATGCAGCCGGGAGTATACAATGTAGAAGAGTTTGATCCCGACCCATTTATGCAAGCCCTCAATCAGTATGGCTTACCCTGGCACGAGAGAGTAAATGAACCTTTGGCGTTTGATTATCTTGATGAATAGTAATTATAGAATAGGTGTCAAATGCTGGTGAGCAAGAAAGTGAAGAGTAATCCTATGGCAGTACTATACCTCAACTGAGTAGTTTAGGTTAATTTCATCTCCGGTCTTTCCACGAAATCCCCAATGGGAAGCAGGACTTTCCAGGAGAAGAACCTCTACATCTTCATTAGCGATACCGACCTGTTCGGCAATGTTTGCGAATAAACTTTTTATTAATTCCTTCTTAGTAGCTTCACTTCTTCCTTCCATCATTAATATTTCAATAATCAGGTAGTATTCTGAGCGGGAGGCTGGGTAGATGAAGTCCTCTTTCTCTAAAAGTATGAACCGATGAAATCGTTTAGTAGCTGGGATTTTAAAATGTTCTACAATACAACTGTGGATAGTGTCAGAAAGAGTTTGTCGGATTGGCTCAACGGCGCGCCTAAGTCCGTGGATTTTAACTTGAGGCATGATTCTTTATTTATAGAGAATTTCAATAAACAAGGAAAGTACGCTTGTAGGCATACTTATCATTTTCCGAGCAAAACTATAATTTTATTAATTCAATCTAGTATAAACTCGATCAGAGAGGCAATTTACTCGGCAGAATAGTAATTTAGAGCCTCGATAGTTTTCCTATTTTCTGGTTCGTTGACATTAAACCCCCAAATAAGTTCAGTGAGTTTTTAGTTCGCCCATTGAGCTCATTGTTTATTGTACTCTGTCTGTGTTTACTCTATATGTGATAAATCTTCTCCCAGATTTCTATTCAGATTGAGTTCCTCAATGACTGCCATTTCCTCTTTGGTTAGCTCAAAATCAAATATTTCAAAATTCTGAACGATCCTATGTTGTGTTACCGATTTAGGAATAACTGAAACACCTCTTTGTATAAGCCATCTCAAAGTGATTTGAACGGCAGACTTTTGATGTGCTTTACCAATAGCGATTAGTTCCGGAATATTGAGAACTTCCCCCATCATAATGGGTCTCCAGGCTTCTAATTGAATTTTGTGAGCATTGGCGAAATTTAGCAATTCATTTTGGCTTAAGTGTGGGTGCATTTCTACCTGATTAATTGCAGGAACTATATTAGAATGCTCCATCAAATCTTCTAACTGCGCTATATTGAAATTACACACTCCAATTGCTTTTGCTTTGCCGCTGGAATAAATGTATTCCATGGCTCGGTACGTTTCTTTGTATTTGGCTTTCACAGGCCAATGAACTAAATATAGATCTACATAGTCCGTTTGCAGTTGTTCTAAACTTTGCTCAAAGGCAAATAAGGTTTTGTCGTACCCCTGCTCGGTGTTCCAAACTTTGGTGGCAAGAAATATTTCCTCTCTTGGAATCCCACTTTTTCTCATCGCTCTTCCAACTCCTTGTTCATTCTGATAGGCCGAAGCAGTATCTATTTTTCTATATCCCGACTTGAGCGCTGAGATTACAGCACTTTCTACTTCGCCATCATTTTTAGCAAAAAGAACTCCCAATCCAATGGATGGCATTGTCAACCCATTGTTAAGCGTAAAAACTAATTCGTTATGAGATAGCATATAAAGTTGTTATTAGTCACGGAGTACAATGCTTCCTTACACAATGCTATGATACGTTTTTTAGTCGGCCTAATGATCTTCAGAATCGTTGAATTGCCACAATACATTCACGAGTTGCCATTTTCCATTCAGTTTAACTATATGCATATAATCAATCCAGTCATCTGCTATGAGTTTCACCGAGGCGGTTTTATCATAAATATCCAGTATGATAACTTCTTTTTTCGGGCTCTCCGGAAACTTGTCTCCGTCTTGGTTATAGGTTTCGGCAAGTAGGATCATAGCATCAGTAAATGTCTCTCTCAAATATTCCTTTCCCGTTTTTTTATTCGTCCAGAAAGTTCTTTTAACCATTCTAGGATGAGCAGCCCGTTCAAATTGTTCAGGCTTCACATTATGTTGAGATTCAATGTAATCCAACGCAACTTGTTTAATGGCTAGGGAGTCTTCTTGAGTTTGTCCCTGAACTGAAAAAGTAATAAGCAGAGAGAAGGTAACAGCTGTTATAAGGATAATTAGTTGTTTCATTATTAATTTTAATTTTTGTCCAAATGCACTACAACACCCAAATAAGCGCTACAATGTCTTTTTAGGTATAAATTGTTTGGGATCGTAGAAGAATTGTTCTTGATGGATTTTTTCTCCACTCCATTTCTGATATGCTATTTCCTCAATTTCGGTTATAGAACCATCCACCCATTCAAATCGAAATTTCCATCTTATCACAACCTTATCCTCAATACAGAAGAACGGTCTTATGCATTCAGAATGAACCTTTGTCGCTTTCTGAAGCATTTTACGTTCATTTTCAATTAAATTTTCAATTCCGATTCTTGGCGTATTTTGATTTTCTTGGATAGAGGCATCTTTCGTATAGAAGCTCTCTATTACTTGATCATGCGGCTGTTCTTCAACTGCTTTAATAAAGCTTTCTATAGATTCTCTTGTCGGTATATTTTCAATATACATTTTACTAATTGTTGTGGTTAGTACTTTTATTTTGTCTTGTCGTATGTTAGAAATTGAAGCCCATATTGGTAAACCGTGGTCGTATTGATTACGGTTAAGAATTTTGTACTTCATGTCAAATATTTTTGGATTTACAATTTTTGCTGTCATCAGATTTAATATGCAGAAAGAGATTGACATTTTCTGGCTCGTGGCCTACATAGATTTCGTTGGCATAAAAGCCTGCTTTTTGGGCTAGTTCAATTAACTGCTGCTCAGTGCGATGATAAAGAAACCAGTCACCGAAAATTTCCATGTAAGCCCGACTGGGATTGTTGTCTTGATTAAAGTTGCCGATGACGATCTCACCGCCTGGTTCTAGGAAGTTCCGAAAGCGACGCAGTACAGCTACGAAAACATTATCGTTAAAATAATCGAACAAACCTGCCGACCAAATTAGGTGAAACTTTTGTTGGCAATGAAATCGCAGAACGTTCTTATGCACAAATTCAATATGAGACAGAAAGCGTTGGTTTAGTTTCCTGGCATAAGTAATTGCTCGAGCGTCCATATCCACACAGGTAGTCTGCAACCGCGAAGGTTGATCTATGCTTTCGTATACTTCCGCTAAATCGCGAGCCGGACCACTAGCCATATCAAGTAAGGTAAGTGATTCTTCGGTTTGTAATTTGCGGTGAATTAGCTGTTTAAAGTACTCTTTACGGTTACGTACTGCCCGAGGAGCGGCTTGCCGATGAAAATATTCGTCCCAGAGGCGAAACTTGGGGTTATCGGATGTATAACGGGTATAGATCTTATCAATCATTAGAAAATCTCCGGCATAGCCGAAGGGTTTTCGCCAGCCATATCCCTGTAACGTATTATTTAGAAACTCTTCCCCAAAGCCTCTATAAATTTTGCTTATTTTTTCCTGAGATAATCTGCCTCGTTGGTAGTCAGTACTTAGTGCTTCCACAAAGGCGTGCATACGAAGCAGGCTACGCTCATCGCGATCTTCAATAGATTCTAAGTATTGAGGTGCTTCTAAAATTTCTTCTGTCATGGTTTAGCGATGTTAATAGTAAATAAAAGCAGGAGCACTTCAGTAAAATGCTCTTGCTTGAACTACTTCTCTATATATGATCTTTTCCTACCGTTTTTCCAGCCTCACCTTATAGTTTGTTTTAGATAATGAGGTGGGGCTAAGTGGTTAAGAGTTACTTCATGCTGGTAATGATAGGGCTAATCATCTTTGTATAAAGCCATTGTTGGACTGTACCGTTATTTCTACGATATACTGACTACTATTCAGATTAGTAGATGTCTTTTCTACAATGCGAATGGCTCCGTAGCGAATTGAGCTGCGATCGGTTTTGAACAGGTAGATTTCCCCTGTCTGGTACGAAGGGGGCTCGTACCCATCTTCTTTGTAATTATAGGGCTGGTACGAAGTAGGCGATAATGAACTGTTTTCATAAGCAGTCTGAAATTGTTCGGGATACATGATAGTCATTGCATTTAATTCCGCTAGACTTAAATTGGTGGGGACAAACTGCGTATCTCGGACAGCCTCAGGATACTGAAGCTGAATCTCGGGGTGGCTAGGATAGGGAGTACCTTGGTATTCGGTAGTAGCCTTTAGGGAGCCGTACAAAAAGTTCATATCCGCTTGGGCGGTAGCTTCAGCATTGGCATTCATGTCACTCAACGAAAGGGTAGCCCCAGTTTGCGTATCGAAAAATCGTTGGTAGTTCATACTATGAGGCAAGAGCGGATTAGGGTTCGTGAAAGTGATACGCCACCGGGTAGCCCCACTGTATTTGGTACGGACGATCTCATTGGGTGGAATGCTGGTAGAGGATGGGATAGCTAACAAATCGTCAATGGGACGTTCCCTTTTAGGTATTAATGGGGCAATGTCTTCGGGTTGGCAGCCCAGCATTAGCGTTACTAGACATAATGCTAGCGAAAGTATGCTTGCTATTTTCATAGTGATGAGTGTTGTTCTTTAAATAAATTTTAAAAAGGCAGGGGCATCCCAGAAGAAGACCCTTGCCTGACTACTTCTCTATTTAATTAATCTAGCTTTCGTGGCCGAGTACATTGTGGCGAGTGCTCTCGGCAATTTTTCCAACTTCTTCAATGAGTTCATCGGGTATTCCCAATTCTTGTAAAGTGGCTATCAGATGACCCATTACTGCGTTAAAATGGCTTTCGTTCAATCCCCGCTTTACCAAGTGATCGTGAGCATCGCGCATACTCTTTCCATTATAATTGAGCGGTGCCCCAAAAACATAAGCTAGAAATGCCTTTTGCCGAGCAATCTGGGCATCCATACTTGTCCACCGGAAAAAGTGACTGATAGCATCGTCGGCCAATACCTTAATGTAAAAGAGTTCTACGGCAATGTCGACGGTAGCCATACCGCCAATTTTCTCGAATAGATTTTTCTCAGTAACTGGGTTCACAGGAATAGAATTTAGAGGTGGATGAATAAATCAGATTAACTCGGGATAGTGCTTTTACTTAGTGATGAAGTTGGGGATGCTATTGCCCGTTTGCACGGTTACTTCTACTGTGCGGCTGTTGGCGTAGAAATCTGCCTCAGACTGCACAATACGGATGGCACCATAGCGAGCGGGAGTACGGTCGGTCTTGAACAAAAAGATGTCACCCGTCTCATAATAATCAAAATTATACTTGTCCTCAACGTAGTCATAAGGTTGAACATCGGTAGCCGCGTAGGGGCTATTTTCAAACGCATCTTCTAACTGAGCCGGATCATTATCGACGATGAATGCCAGTTCTCCCGCTGTCAAATTCGAAGGTTTAAACTGGGTAGTTGCCGCTTGTTCGGGGTAGGTCAACAGGAAGCCGTCAATGGATTGCACTCGACCAAACAGAAAGTCCAGATCAATCTTAGCTGTGGCATCAGCACTGAGATGAATCTGCTTTATGTTGTAAAAAGAACCATCAATTGTGCTGAAGAAACGCTGGTGCAGATAGTGCAAATCGTAGTTAATATCGCTGAAGGTGATTAACCAACGTTTGGCTCCATCTAGCACCTCTTCTTCGACTGATGTGGGTGGAATAGGATCGGAAAGGGTCGGTGCATATCCGCCTGGCGGGTTAGGGCGCTTACTTACTGGGAATATAGAGCTAGTGTCGTCTGACTGGCAGCTAGACAGAAGAAGTGTACTAGTGAGCGCGAGAAAGAATAAATTCAGAAGTTTCATGATTCTTAAGAGTTATTACAGTAAGGGATTAGTTAGTTTTTCCACTGGATTATATCGTTGTCGGCTTGCACAATGACTTCTACAATACGAGGGCCAATACCCTGATAAATCTGTGACCTTTCTATGATGCGAATAGCTCCGTAGCGAGCGGGGTTACGGTCAGTCTTGAAGAGAAAAATGTCCCCGTTTTCATAAAAGGTAGATTCATCACCATTTAGCTCATAGTTATAAGGCTGAAATGAGGTGCCATAAAATGGGCTGTTCTCGAATTCATCCTGAAATAGAGTGGGGTTATATTCCGTGATATCAGCCAGTTGTATGAGGCTTAGGCTAGCAGGCTTAAACTGGGTTTCGGGCGCATATGCATCGTAATGAAGATAATTGTGGAAGTTTTCGGGAGCCTTTATAAAGCCGAACAGAAAATCCATGTCGGCTCGAGAGGTTGCTTTGGAACTGCTATTAAGATCAGCCAAGTTGCGAAAAGAGCCATCTACTGTACTGAAGAACCGTTGGTACGCCCACTTAAACGCATATTTTGGGTCGTTAAATGTGATTCTCCATTTAGTCGCCCCGGCATAATCGGTGCGAATAACTTCCGCTGGAGGAATATTAGTGGGAATCGGATTAGGAGCCTTATCGCCCGGTAGCCAACCAACGGGTCGTAAGGGAGCTACTTCTTCAGTTTGACAACTGATTAGTGCTATGGCAAATACTACAGTGGCGATAAAGTGCAAAAGAGTGGTTTTCATAATATTCGATTTTTGGGTTTGGTTTAATAATATGGTTACACAGTTTTGTTCGTTTGCAGCCAACCGCGGTATACGATTTTCCAGCGGTTACCTCGCTTTTCTAGAAATCGGGTTTCGTGATGCACTTTTCCATCCGATGTATACAGATGGTAAGTGATCCAGGAAGCGTCTGGATATACTCTCAGGTTAATATTTCTAAGCTTCACCTGCGGGTGATTATTTTGTAGATTATTATCCAGAAGGGAACGGAGCGAGTCTGGTTCGTTCCCCTCAATAAGCACTTCGTGCACCAGTCCGCCCTGAGAGCGTACGTAATCCTCATCAGCCCAGTATCGGGCGCGACGCTTTGTATCCTGCTCGTAGGTGGCGTAAGCTTCCTGTTCAATAATTTCCAGAATAGCATCGCGGTTTCGTTCGTATTGTCGGTACGATCGCTCGCGGGGGCTAGTGTCCCACATTGGGGCAATGGCAGTCATTAGACCAAGGAATAGCACTGAAATAATAATGAATAAAATAGGTTTCATTGTTTTTTCTTCTTTAGTAAATCATCCGAATAGGTTCCGTGATCGTAAATGCATTGCTAGCCTGAAGTGTATCCGCTTGTTCGGCTTTTTTTTCGCATTGATTAGGATGTGCCCAGGCATTGGCCTGATGAATCCGAAGGTTATTCATCTCGCGGATTTCTTCACATATTTCAGTAGAGAATCGTTTTAGCCAGTAGTGGGCGTAGCGATCAAAGCTCTTATCCCAGAAGGCATAGTTTTCGTTTTCAATTACGCACCAGGCAGTTGGCTGCTGGGGTAGGCTAGTGGTTACCGATTGGCGAGGGTCGCTACTGCGGTGAGCAATCATTCCGATTAGGACAAAGGATATAAATAAGGCAAATAAGGGTTTCATGATACTTTTTTTAGAAATGGAGAATTAAAGAGTGCCATCTACCAGCACCCGACCCACATATGCAATCTTCCAAACTCCGTCGTGTTTTTCTAGAAATCGAGTTTCTCGACTCAGACCCTGAGTGGATATATCTGGTGAATCGGCGCGAATCATACCGGGGTAAACATTGACGATTTCTAACTCATTAGTACCGTATCCATACTGGTCAAAGGTTACCCAAGCAGCATCTTGGTAAATACGTAGGTTAAAGTTTTTCCGCCCTAGGTTCTGCGAGTAGGGTTCGGGATAGTCCCGCATGTACTCCTGGGTTCGAACCGCACGTTCTTTCCAGCCTTTTACAACCGTTACTTTGCCATCTCTTCCTATCCCTATAGTTCGCACGTAGGGAGCATGTACCCAGTAGTTAGCATAGTGCGTAAGTTTTTTGTTCGCAATAGCGGCAGACTCATTTTCAATAACCCGCAGAATAGCTTCTCGCTCCTGTTCGTAATCAATACTGGTCGGCACTATAGGATCGTTAGGGCTGTTGATGAACGTTCCCATAAGACCGATTATAATAATTGGTATTGAGATAATACGTAAAGTATTCACAACACTATTCTTTTCATGTTTCTGTGTCATCCAAATTTTATCTCACGCTAGCTTTAATACAATTCTGAGTATACATTATCTACTGCTTCATGACTCGCACTGATGAAGTTCCCCCTCCAGTGTTGAGTTGCATAATGTAAATCCCAGGGGGCATTGTCTTCCCTTGCTGGTTGCGACCATCCCACTGTAAGCGATGCCCGCCCTCGAGTTGTTCCTCCTCTACCAGTGTCTGCACTTCCTGCCCCAGCATATCGTATACTTTTGCCTGAACCGGACTATCGTCTCTGAGGGTGTAGTGTAACTCAGTGTGGTGCCTAAAGGGGTTGGGAAAACTACTGAGCGAAGCTTGATCTACCAGTAAATCTTCTTCCTCAGCGAATGCATCAGAAGGGTCATCACCGTATAGACTTGCGGGAATAGTAGGCTGCATAACTCGGCTACTGGTTCCATCTGTGGCGCCAATAATAACAGCACCTACTGGAGCACTTATTTTCAGAGGTTTATTGATGGTGACACTCTCGTTGTAACTACCCCGAGCAATGTTCAAAATATCATGATCGGCTGCTTGTGCTACGCCATCAGCTACGGTAAGGTAGGGCTCATAAATATTTCCGTTACCACCCCCCACGCTACTTGCCCGATCGACGTAGGTGACATCAGTAGTAAAAAACTCACCCAGGTGTTTGCGAAATCCCTGATCCCGGAAGCCAGTACCTACTGCGGGTGAGTCGCCTAAACCACTTCCTTCAGAGTGAATTCCTAGCGCAACATTGCTATTCGGATACACTAGCACTCCACCTTCCATATAGTCATCCCAACTATCCGGCGTAATATTGGGATTATCATACACCAAGAACCGATCTTTATCGCTTATTCTTCTTATCCAGGCTTCGGGAAGTCTTAGTACTACTTTCTTCTTTTGTAGTGTCTGGTTAGTAGTACTGTTTTTCTGGAAGCCATAGTGAAGAAGGTCCAGTGTAGTGCCTTGCATGTTTATGCCATTGTTGTGTCTGATCACCTGAAAGTATTTTCCAATTCGTTCGCCAGGTCGCTTGCCAGTGCCATTCGGGAAGGCTTCAATAATGGTATACCCACCTGACACAAGATCGCGACCTAATCTTCCGTATTGCTTGACTTGAAAAAAGCTGATCCAGCCAAAATCAGGAATTGTCTTATTTCCGGTAATTCTCCACCAAAAGTGGTGATTTTTGTTGAGTGGATACTGATCTTCGGGGGCAGGGTGATTTACGGTTCCATCTGCGTTAGACGGGGGAACGTTAAACTCAATAATATCATACTCATCGAGGTAGTTTCCGTTACCAATCTCAAAGCTCTCGAGAGCACCAAAGTTATTGTCAGTCACTATGGCACCGTTGGCGGCTATCCAACCCGTGCCCCAGGCTTGTTCTCCATTCGTAAATCGACCTACTGCCTCAGCCCAGTAGCCTAAATTACCTTGAGCTGTAGTACGGGCTTGCGTGGCTGACGTACTATGTATGGCATCAATCTTCTGATTTGTAGCTTGCTCGTTTACCTTTATCTCTTTCAGCTTTATCACTACAGCTTCCCCTTGAGCTTGGTAGACGGATACTTTTACGTTCTGTCCATTAAAGTAAGCCGAACTATTACTCCAGTTTTGTAAGGCTGCAGCATTCATCTTTTGCTTAGCTCCATCGCTGCCCTCCAGTAGCAGGTAGCTATTAGTACCTAGCCGCACCTCTTCAAAGTACAATCGGATGCTGCTAGTGCCGGGGTAGCTCACTTGAGTCAACTCTTTCAGTTCGCTCACTGCGCTGGCTTCGGCGGCGTATTGGAAGCTGTAGTGAACTTTCTTTTGCGCCTGGAGGCTAAGCGAGACGAAGCTCGCCCACCCGATCAGACATAGTATCCTAAATATTTTCATATGTCTTTGTTTTATTCGTTAGAAGTATTTATTGCGGTGGTTTAAGTCTTTAGGTGGTACTAAGACTCTTCAGGGTGAATAAAATCCCCCTACTCTGACCCTTTGAAAAAGGGAAGGATAAACCGTCCTCTTTTCTTAAAGGGGGATTGAGGGGGATACTCTGAAGGTTTTGGCACCTAAAATCACTCTACTGTAAGCTAACAAGTACTAGTACCAAGCCTTTTCCTTCTTCCAAACCTGTCATAGCTTTGCCAATAATAGCACCCTGCGCTTGGCTGGAGTTGTTTACTTTCATAGCGTGACCGGGCGTATCGGAGGTGGTTAGTAAGTCACCGGGCTGGATGGCTCCGTAGCTAGCATCCACTTTGGCGTATACCCGTCCGGTTAGGGCTACCGGATGCTCACCACTGGCAATGCTGCCGTCTTGCCCCATTACCATTCCCGGTTTGATATTGCCTGCTCCACTTACAATGCCCGCTACCGCTTTATCGTAAGCGGAAGTGGCAACTTTCAATTGTCCGGCATTCGCAGGGTCAATGGCTACAATGGTTCCGGGCTGGATTTCGCTTCCGCCGTGTACCTCAAAGGGTTCGGCTAAATCGGCTCCGCCTGTAATTTCCAGTACGGTAGTGCGCGTAGTTCCGCTTACATCCAAGGTGCGGCTAGGGAATCGCATACCGATACCTACTCTTCCTTGCTCGGTCATCACCATGAGAGCGTCGTTTGAACTCTCCTGGTGAGAGAATACTAGCTTTCCTTCGCCTACGGCCCAATCCGAATTGGATACGCCGATCTTCCAGGATTTGGAGTTATTCAGTAGGTTGAGTTGCCAACTATCTGATTTAATACCTAGTTTGGCATCGGCATTTCCGCCTACTGCTCCAATTCCTACATCTCCGTGTTGAGCCATTCTAATGTTATCGTTGGAATGCCAGTTGATGAATAACCCCTGGTCACTCTCAATCTGATTACCATCCAGTCGCAGGGTGCTAATCCCGGATCGTACGACTAAGCCTCCGCCACGCGACTTGTTGTTGTTCCACAATATATCTTTGCCCAGTACATTAAGGGTAAACTGTTGCGTTTCAGTACCGAATTGTCCGGCATCCTCATCGAGTATGAATAGGGTATTAGTATTACGCCGAATTTTGAATGTTCCTTGGTTGACAATATCCCAATTCAGCGTATTGCCATTATCTAATCGCCGTTCTAACTCAAGGCCAGCGACGGCATTAGGAAACTGGGTTCCTCCTTCGGAGGTGAGGCGGAAGTAGCGATGGCTAGCGCCCCAAACGTGCAGTAGGCGGGCGGGAGTTGAAGTGCCGATTCCAACCTTTCCATCAAGGGTATAAATCTTACCACTACCCCCAATCCACTCGCTATCTCCGGTTTCCGGATCAAAATTAAATTGGGCGTAGAGGTTGCTGCTGATGGATACAACTAGCATAAGAAGTAGGGCACCGCGAAAGATCATTTTATTAAATCTTGTGTTTTGTTTAGTTATTAAATTTTGCATGAGTTTGATTTTTAGAAGTTGCATGACGGGCACTAAGGCCCGTCGGTAATGAGTTAAATATTTGGTTCAGTGTAGTATATCTCAATGATGCGCGGAGTTTCGGACACGATACGGATACCGCCGTAGCGATTAGCCTTTCCCAGATGGAACAGAAAGAAATCACCCGCTTGATAAGAAACTTCGGACGGCGGACTCTCGTCACTAGGCCAAAATTTCTCAAAACGGTCAGGGCGCTCGGTTACCCAATGCTCAATCGAGCTTAGAGACCTATCAATTTTTTTAAACCGGGGGCTTTCAGCAAGGTAGTCCTCATACCAGGGCCAAAGTTCAAAATTGTACCAGGAAGAGCGAAGCATATTACCGTGGTACAATGAGAAATCCATCTGAGCCTTATTAGACTGATCAGTTCTTGTAAGGAAATTAAAGCTATACACTTCTCCGTACTCAGAAGAGAAAAAGTCAGGAATCATATCGGGGTTTACATCCGCGGGGTATTCCGGCCACTCAATGCGCCAAGCAATGCAGCGGGTATGATCCCACAAATCATATTCGGGAATATACATTTTCTCCGTGATCTTCGGTGCAGGCAGAGCCCCTGGTTGATCCGTGAAGCCACCGGGCTTCTCTTTCGTTGGTCGAGATATTTTTCCAACGATGTTTAGGGTTTCGGAATCCTCTTCGCAGGCTGTAAAAGTCAGCGAAAGAGCCATTATAAAGAGAAATACTACATTTTTTACAGTTTTCATTATTGGTTTGGGTTTTGTGGTTTATTAGACTTACTTACTGTGTTGAATAGATTGTTAGTCATTAGGCACAGCGAGGTAGACTTCAATAAGTCGGGGAGCCATAGACACGATTCGGATGCCGCCGTACAAATCTTCATCAGGCAATTGATAGATAAAGAAATCACCCGCTTGGTAATCAATCTCAGCTTCAATACTATCTACGTACTCCCAGTTATTTTCAAATTGGCTGGGTCGTCCGGTTACCCAATTTTGGATGACATGAACGGGCTTATTTATTTTTCCAAAATAGACGCTCTTTGCCTCTACACTTTCCGGCCAGGGCCAAAGTTCAGCTATGTTGTTAGCCGCTTCAATTTTTTCATCTTGGTAGAGTGAGAAATTAAGGGTTTTCTTATTCTTTGGATCAATGCTAAGCAAGTAGCTCAAACTATTCAGTGCTCCGTTGCTAGTTTTGAAGAAACTTGGTATCCAATCGGGGTCTACACTATTATTATAGGTAGGCCACTCAATACGCCAGGCAATACATTTGGTATGAGCAAACCAGTCGAGACTGGGAATAAACGTTTTCTCAATAATATTCGGATAAGGAAAATCATGCCCTCCCGTTGGGTTGAGTACATCATCCGGTGTTTCATCTGTCGGACGGGTAATCTTTTTTAAGCTGCTAACTTCAGTATCTTCTTGGCAAGCCGTAAAGGCCAAGGAAAAAGACATTACGGTTAACAACAATACATTCTTTACTCTTTTCATGGTTGATCTGTGGTTTAGTGGGGTTACTTGATTGTTAATTCTCGATGGTACTACTGTATTGACTGGCAAAAGCTTGCTTAGCGACTTCAACCTGGTCGGGCATTTCGGATACATTTATGTAATTGAACCCACCGTTTATCTGACTACTGACGATGATAATTAAGGAGAATATAATTAGGACAACTCCGTACAGAAAACGGGCTTTCGGACTAGCCTCTCCAAAATGCTGGGCGTGAATACTAAGTTCACGACGTTGTTCATAAGGGCTTTTCATGATGTAAATATTAAGGGGCTCGTTGTTTGGGTTTCTAGAAACAGTATGCTACAAAGGTATTGGTCAGCAGTCTAACGGCTTAACACCCTGCTCCCAACGGTAAACAGTATTGTAACATGACTACGAGAGAAGTGTACGTCCTAAATTCAAACTGGCAAAATGTCTAACACTATTGTAACAAATGCTGACACTGGCGTAACATGACTAACTTTCTTGCTGAGATTTAGCGTACTCGGAAGGAGATAGTCCAAATTTTTCTTTAAAAGATTTTGCAAAGTAGGAAAGGTGGCTAAAACCCACATCATAGGCTACTTCAGTTACCTGGGTACCATTTTGCTCTAGCATCTGAGCGGCTTTTTGTAAGCGAATATCCCGAACAAACTCGGTGGCGGACTGATTTGTAAGGGCTTTCAGTTTACGGTGCAGTTGCATTCGGCTCATACCAATCTCGCGTTGCATCTGCTCAACCCCAAATTCAGTATCACTCAAATGATCTTCTACTAATCGTAAGCAGCGTTCTAGGAAAGCGGCATCATGATCGTTTACGGTGATGTCTTGCGGGCGTAGCGTAACCTCCCGACCGTATTTTTCCCGAAGAAGATGGCGTTGCTTTAACAAGCTTTGTAATCGATCGAGCAGTTCTTCTATATCAAAGGGTTTGGTAAGATACTGATCTGCTCCGGTTTGGAAACCAGCTCGCTTGGTTTCGGTATCATCGCGGGCGGTAAGCATTAGAATGGGAATGTGGCTGGTACGCTCATCATTTTTTAGCCGATGGGTCAGCTCTACACCATCCATCTCAGGCATCATTACATCAGAAATGATAATGTCAGGAATCTGTTCAGTAGCCATTTCTAAACCTTCCTTGCCGTGTACTGCCTCCAGAACTTGGAATTGTGTACTCAGATGATCGCGTATGTAACGCCTTAGATCAATATTATCTTCTACTAGCAATAATTGGGGTAATATATCAGAATGAGGTGTAGTTAAATTTGATGTATCTTTCTCATTACCAGTAAGTTCTACATTAAAATCTTCTGATGCTGCTAATGATTCCGTCAATTCCTCCTCAGCTGCTTGTAGTGGTAATAGTATAATAAAGGTAGTACCTTGCTGTTCAGCACTGTCCAATGAAATAGTGCCGCCGTGCAAATCAACTAATTCCTGCACCAGTGATAGACCAATGCCTGTACCTTCAAAAGCCCGCGTATTTGAACCATCTACTTGGTAGAAACGATCAAATATTTTATCCTGAAGCTCAGGGAGAATGCCAAGTCCGGTATCAGATACGGATAGTCGCAAACGATGGTCAGGCTCCATGGAAGCGTAGATGCTGACCTTTCCTTCAGGTGGGGTAAACTTAATTGCGTTGGAAAGCAGGTTGTAGACAATCTTCTCCAGCTTATCAGGGTCAAATTTTGTCGGGGCCGGGCGCAGAGGAATATCTACCTGATACGTGATTTGCTTTTCTCCGGTTAGTGGTAGAAAAGAGTCCGTAATGGTTCGTAAGAACGCAAATATATCGGCTGATTGGTACTCCAATTGCAATTCACCTACTTCCAATTTGGATAAGTCCATCAGTTGATTTACAAGTCGTAGTAGCCGATGAGCATTGCGTTGCATCATGCCTAACTCATGTTCAGGTATTTGATTTTGCTGATGAGTACGGAGTGGCCCCAAGATCAAGTGCAGTGGAGTTCGGAACTCGTGGGAGATGTTGGCGAAGAATCGGGATTTTAGCGAGTCTATTGCTTTAAGTTGTTCAGCTTCACGGCGAACTGCTTCAGCTTTTTGAGTTTTCTCATCGGCTTGTGCCTGAGCAATTTTGCTAGCGCAAATGGCAGTAATCGTTTTTAGGGCTTTCTGATGATAATCAGTATAAAAGTTCTTCTCAGGATGTTCTGAATCGATTACGCCGATTACTTTTCCCTGATGCTTAATAGGAACGGCTAACTCAGATAAGCGGCTGTCATCATCCACAATGTAGCGTTCATCCTGAGAAGTATCGGGTATAAGTTCTGTCTCACCAGAAACAGCGACTGAACCTACAATTCCTTGTCCTATCGGAATCTCAATTGGCTCGTGAATGGTAAAATCTTTAGGGTTCTTGGGGCCGTAGGCAGCCTTTTGTACCAGCATATTTCGTTCTTCATCTAACAGATAAATAACACAATCTTCTAATCCCAGCCGAGAAATACAGTTTTTAGTAACATCCCACAGAATTTCGTCTACGGTATTTTTCCCGTAGAGGGAAGAAGCAAAATAGTTGATAGTTTCGTCCGTGGCCTCTAGTTGCTGCTTAGTAGCCTCAATTTCCTCTTTCTGGCTGGTAATCAGTTTATTACGGACTTCCAGTTGTTCAGCGTAGGCTTTTCTAGTTCGGAACTTTTGGTAGTAAAGTGCTCCGGCTAAGAGGAGCAGGAGACTAGCCCCGCCTAGTGTCCACTTCCAGCGATTTTCCAACGCTACTCGGTCGTTGAGCGAAATCAGCTCAGCGGCTTGCGAGGCTAGCTCCCGGTCTTTTTGAGCAACTTCCATCTGCACCTGCTGCGATTTATACAGGGCGGCAGTCTGTTCGTTGAAGATGCTATCTTGCCAAGATTTGTAATTTTTATGGTGCTCGAGAGCCTCTTCCCATCTTCCAGCTTTCTGGTAAGCGAACGACAAAGCCTCTTCTGCTTGTGATTGTATAGCTGGGGTAGCCAGCGAGTCAGCCAGGAGCTTAGCTTGCGTAGCGTATTGAATACTCTTAGCGGAGCTCCCTCGATTGGCTTCCAGAGAAGAAAGGCTGAATAGGGCTGCTGCTCGCGACTCATCTACCCCTAATCGTTCTGCTTCGCGAAGAGCCATTAAAAAGTAGTATTCAGCCTGGTCACTTTCCGAAGTTTTGGGGTATATGCCCTCTCCTTCACTCAGGGCGGTATGAAGATAAATATCACCTAAGCCTAGCAGGGCGAGCGTCTTATCAGTTAGTATATTATGTTGAGTGGCGTAAGCTAGGGCACTATCTAGTAGAGGGCGGGCGGTATCAAACTTTTTTAGCTTGTTATATAGTAGCCCTAAATTCAACTGAGCCGAGGCTTTACCTCGTTCGTGATTTAGCTTATGGTAGCTTTCTATAGCCTTTTGGTAAAATAATTCGGCCTGCTCAACCTCTTCTAACCGATTAAACAGCCCGCCCAGGTTGTTACTGTTACGAGCAATGCCCACTTGGTAATCCAGCGAATCGTATAGCTCCCCCGCTTTTACCTGATAGCGCATGGCAGTAGCGTAGTCGCCTATGCGTTTGTACACTAAAGCCATATTGTTATTGCCTTCTGCAACAAGTAGCTTAAAGTCAATGCTTTTACCTATGTTTACTGCCTCCTGAAAGGCACGAATAGCCTCAGGGTACCTGTCTTGCATTCCGTAGCAAATTCCCAAAATATTGATTGCTTTACCAGTTACTTTTGGTGCGCTTAATAAACGGGCAGCAGCCACTGCTTCTTCGGCGTAGGTAGTCGCTAGTTTAGTATCTTGGGATCGAACTTCGCTGGTTAGCCGTAGCAGTGTCATTACGTAAGCCGTATCTTTTTCTGCAAAGTTATCTAGCACTTTACGTAGGCTATCAATTTCAGTGGAGGGTTGGGTTACTGAGCCAGCCGTGCTTAAAATAATGATGGCAAATGTATAAGTGATAAATTGAGGCATAGCAGGGTAATTAGCCAGCAGTGCAAAGGTTGCTGCCAATGATAACGTTCAGTAGCGATCAGGGTTGATGATAAAATTACTAAACAGTAAAATTCAGCTAAACTCTTTACCAAAAAATCAGTAGAGTATGTAGATTGAAACCGAAAACGAATTTTTATGCAAAACTTAGAAAATAAGGTCGCTTTAATTACCGGAGGAAGTAAAGGCATTGGTTACGGAGTAGCTGAATCTCTAATGAAAGAAGGAATGAAAGTGGCTATTACCAGTCGCTCTCAGTCCAGTGCTGATGAAGCCGCCAAAAATCTTAATCAGGCCAATAAAGGACAGGCTATAGGGCTAGAAGCCGATGTTCGAAACCTAGAATCCCAGCAGCAGGCAGTAAATAAGTTAGTAAATGAATGGGGACAGTTAGACTTATTGGTAGCTAACGCTGGTTTAGGGTATTTTGCCTCTATTGAGGATTTAACCTCTGAGCAATGGCACGAAATGATTGATACCAACCTAACCGGAGTATTTTATAGTATTAAAGCTAGTCTGGAAGCCTTAAAAGCCTCAAAAGGTTATATCATTACGATTTCTAGTTTAGCAGGTACGAACTTCTTTGCCCAGGGAGCAGGCTACAATGCTACTAAATTTGGGCTCACTGGATTCACCCAAGCCGTGATGCTGGACTTACGTCAGTACGGTATTAAGGTGTCTACTATTATGCCGGGCTCAGTGGCTACCTACTTCAATAATCACCAGCCAAATGATGCCGATCACTGGAAAATTCAGATTGAAGATCTAGGACAGATGGTGGTGGATTTGATGCATATGCATCCTCGTACTTTACCGAGCAAAGTAGAGGTACGTCCTGCTATGCCTCCTCAACGATAGACGATAAAACTACTACCACATTGCAGCTTATTGAAATACTTTGGTGGTTGTGCTTGCTCCTGGTTATTTACACTTACGTAGGCTATGGAATAATTCTTCGCCTTCTGGTTGATCTGAAAAGATCGAGAGAGAACCAACGTGAGGTAATTGATTATCAGGAATTCTGCCCCGAGACGACTATTGTAATTGCCGCTTACAATGAGGCTGACTTCATTGAAGAAAAGATTCAGAATACCCTTCAGCTAGACTATCCTTCGGATAAACTGCAAGTGGTAATCGTTACTGATGGTTCAACCGATGCTACTCCCGCTATTGTTCGTCAGTACTCTGAAGTAAAACTGCTGCACCAACCGGAGCGCAGAGGAAAGATTGCCGCAGTACACCGAACGATGAAGGAGGTAAACACGCCTATTGTCATTTTCACGGATGCTAATACCTACTTGAATCCCAAAGCTATTAGTAATATCGTTCGGCATTACCGAAACCCTCAGATTGGTGGAGTGGCAGGGGAGAAGAGAATTCATGTGGCGGAAAAAGATTCGGCTAGCGGAGCGGGTGAAGGCTTCTACTGGAAGTACGAGTCAGCCTTGAAAACCTGGGATGCCGAACTATATTCAGTAGTAGGCGCAGCCGGAGAGCTGTTTTCTATCCGAACTGAGCTTTACGAAGATATTCTGCAGGACACCGTAATTGAGGACTTTTATCTAACACTCAGAATTGCTCAAAAAGGCTACCGTATTGCTTATGAGCCCGATGCTTACGCGTTAGAGGGGCCTTCAGCTTCGGTGAAGGAAGAACTTAAGCGGAAAATTAGAATTGCGGCCGGAGGTATCCAGGCCATTGTTCGGCTTAAAGCCCTACTAAATATTTTTCGTTACGGTATGCTCAGCTTCCAGTATATTTCCCACCGGGTACTGCGTTGGACAGTCACTCCGTTCGCCCTGGTACTTGTGTTTATTTTGAATATTTTTCTTTTCGGTCGGAGCGAATTTTATCAGCTAACGTTCTATGGGCAAATACTCTTTTACCTGGCTGCTTTGGTAGGCTATGCTCTTGCGAATAGATCAGTCAAGATCAAAGCCTTTTTTATTCCTTACTACTTTTTCATCATGAATTACGCCGTATTCCGAGGAATTATCCGATATGTACAAGGTCGCCAATCAGTTACCTGGGAGCGGGCTCAGCGGTCTGAGTATAAGGGTTGAATGATAAAATTAGTGAATGAGTATATACCTAAGCATCTGCTCATTCATTCAGTAATTCACTCATTCCATCGTTCTCTCATTCTATTTTTTATTACCTTTGATTTATGCCTACGGTCACTACTCACACAGTAGAAAACTATTTGAAAGCCATCTTTCATCTCTCGAGAGGACAGGCTGGGCGAGTATCTACTACGCAAATTGCCGATCATCTGGGTGTGAAATCTTCTACAGTGACTGATATGATTCGTAAGCTAGAGGAGCAACAATGGGTAGACTATACTAAGTATCAGGGAGTAGAGCTTAACGATAAGGGCAGGAATATTGCTCTGAGTATCATCCGAAAACATCGGTTATGGGAAGTATTTTTGGTAGATACTTTAGGTTTTGCTTGGGATGAAGTTCACGAAATTGCTGAGCAGCTAGAGCATATTGAATCGGAAAAACTGGTAAACTGCCTAGATGATTTTCTGGGAAACCCTAAGGTAGATCCCCACGGTGATCCTATTCCGGATAAAGATGGGGTGATGGATGGCGGAGAGCATCGGCTACTAGCTACATTGTCAGCAGGAGAAAAAGCGGTTGTAGTGCGGGTTACTCAAGACGAACCTAGTTTTCTCAACTTTTTATCTCAGCAGGGACTTCATTTGCAAACCCAGCTTCAGGTGAGTAGTATTTTAGATTTTGATGATTCTATGATTCTACAGGTAAATGATCGGCTAATCAATATTTCTAGTAAGGTCGCTAGTCATATCTACGTTCGTTCTATTTCATAGTTGATAGGTACTTATTGATGATTTCCGTGGTATAATCCCCAGTGTAAGGACCATACCAGTTGATACTGCGGGTTTCCCGGTGGTTGAGATGATAATATTCTGAAGGAATTAGATAACCAATGTACTCGCCATTGAAGCTGGTAACAATAACTGAGTTTTCTTCTGATTCAATACGCGGATAAAGTAAGCCGGAAAAATCACCCGGAGTACCAACTAATGTGATTTCACCCAATTGTAGAAAGCTCACAGTAGGTTTTTGTCTTCCTAATATCTGTTGAAACCAAGATGGGCGTACTCGCCAGTTAGAGGTAATCCGCAACTGAGCTTCGCCAAGTGGTAACTCAATTTCAGAAAAACTATGTTGGTCTGCCGAATCATACGCTACACCATCAATTGCTTGAAGTAGGGGCGTAGCTAAACGATTCGCATAAGTCTGAAGTTTTTGGTAAGAAAATACTCCTGGTTTGTGCGGGCTGTGACTGCCTACTGCCCCGGCAGCAAACAGGGCAAAATCAACCGATTGGCTAGCCTCTAATTGTCGTACTAGCTCGCCCGGATAGTCGGCAGAAAGATCTTTAGATTTAGAAGTAACAAAGGTTGCGTGCGCCGAAAAACTGCTGAGAATTGCCTGACTACTATCTTGTCGACGAAAATAAATTGCTCGTAAAAAAGGTTCTACTTCTCCATTTTTTATCAACCGGTTATTCACCAGCGAGTCTAGGTTGAACTGGGCGTAAGCAATTGTGCTGGGCAAAGCTTGCTGGTAGGCATCCTGAAGCGAGGCTATGGTTTTGTTGACTAGTGATTGTACTAAATCATCATCATGCCAACCAGAAATAATCTCTCGGCCTAACCCTTGTTCCCAACCTCCGTAGCCCTTGTGAGTATGAGTGGCACTGAAGTAAAGATGATCAATATCTGAGCCAGTTAATGCAGTTTGAACTTGCCGCACTACTAGCGGTGGAGCTAGCATTAAGTCGTAAGTAACTAATCCAATTGTAAGTGTATCTAATTGGAAGACCAGTGATCGTACCCACAGTGAGTCGTGTACTTGCTGATAGTTTCCTTTCCAACCATACCCCATCAGGTGAGTGGGTTGACTGGGCGTGATGTTACGTTTTCCCCACCCCACTTTAAATACGCCGTCTTTGGCAAGAGCAGTTTGGTTGTTATCAAGCTGCTTAAGAGCTAGTGCATAATAGGGTTGTTGGGAAAGAGGAAGATGATCTACTCGCTTAAAGAAGGTAATAAATACCACCAGGCTTGCGAGTACGATGCCACCTATTACTTTGATAACTTTTTGCCCGGACATTCAGCAAAAGTAAGTAAATAGCTTGCTTTATCCGGTCTGGAGGGTAGAAACTTTAGGTTGAGGAAGAATATCAGTATTTAGGTGCAAACCGTAATCATTGAGCAGTAAACTCATCGCAATGGATAAGTGTAGATACTGCTTTTCATTCACTCTCAGGTGAATAGGATATTCTTTAATTAGCATCAGACTAGATTGTACCGACATGATGGCAATCTGGCAGCCATTCTGAGATATGATGCTCTTAGAGCCCCCTAATCGATAAACCTCTACTTTCTCATCAGTTGATTCACATATCCAGTACCCAGCCTGCACAAGGCGAATATTTGTTACTGGCCGATTAGCTTCCTCAAATAAGTAATTGGAAGAAATGGTTGACTGTTTTTTCAGCGAAAATATAATCTGCCCCTTCAGATCTTTAGCTATTTGCCGGTGCCAACGAAAGCCAAAGGGGCGAGCAATTTTAAGGTATAGTTCATCCTCAACCCGCACCTGACGGGCTGCCCAGGGCCAAGACGACTTTCTACTGACAGTTACATTATGAGGATAAGTAGACATTACGCTATTCTATTGAAATAATTCAAACAAATCTCGTAAAAAATTATTGCTATTTCAACGTTTTTGCCGATCCAGCGCTCGGTACTGTTTAAGTAAGGCTTCGGCAGTTAGTGATCGGCTTGTTTTCAAGATACAAAGTTTTTTCAATAACCTAAAACTGGCCTCTTCTGATGAAATTAACGGATAAAAATGATCTCGGGTAGCGTGAATGTACTTAAGTACCCGAAAACCATTCCACCAGGCAAAAAATTGCTGTCGAAATACTGGCCAGGAGCGAGTATTGGCTTGTAAATGAGCCCAAACTTGCTCGAAATCATAGCTTTGAATAAAATATTGGATAGACTCCGGTAATAATTTAGCCTGTATCTGAGGCCAGGTATTATGATTCTGATACCAGTGAGGAATTTGAGTAAAGAACGTTTTTAAGTCCTCAAATGACTGAGGATGATAAAGATTACGGTGCGGGCTTGAGTTATCAAGCCAATCCATCTGTGCTTTACCCGTTCCGAAGGGTACCCGGTCGGAAGTTCGAGCTGATGGATAAACAGTTGTATCAGTAATTTCAAGAACATTACCTAATGCACCTGCTTTATGCAAAAAGTAAAAATCTTCTCCGGCTTTGCGACGGTTCATGCCTCCACTCAAAGCGTAAGTAGAAGCCCGACAGCCCATACAAGAACCCACCGTATGGAATGCATGAGGAAATCCAGCGTAACGTAAGCCATTAATATAGTACCGCAAAAATAGTTCGTAGTATATGATTCCTTGCCGTAGTTCAGGCTGCCTAATTTGATCTAAATCGTGTTCAAAATAAGTGGTAACTACTGAGGGGGTTTTGGTGAGATATTGATCTTCAATGGTTTGCAAATAATCTGCGGATACAGTACAGTCAGCATCGAGGTTCATAATTAGCCCGTCGTAGCCAATAGTAGCAAAGCGATATAGAGCCTCATCCATGCCAATTTTACGAGCTAATCCTACTCCCGCATGTTTAGGAGGTAGGTCATCTACATGGATAATTTTACAGGCAAGAAAGTGAGGTTGTTCCTGCTCGATCCACTGTTTAATTTGTAACTCACTTTTTTTATTCTGCTGAATTGTGGTTTTATCATCTTTTGAGCTACTATTGATCACTATTAGTATCTCTACTGGAAACCTGGGCGGAGCGTTGCGAGCTAAGGAAGCTAAAGTACCGACGACATGAGATTCATTATAGCACGGAATTACCCAGATAATTTTAGTATCAGGGTGGGGTAGAGAGGGTAACTGAGGAGGACGGGATATAAATCTTTTGAAGTATATTTGGCTAATCTGCTCAATACTTGGTTGGGACATATACAGATGAGTTGTTGCTAGTCTAGCAAAACTAGTTCTAGTTGGTAAATTTCAATACAAATTCAAAATAGAATATGGTGCAACATAAAGTTGAATTATCAGTGGCCTCGAGTCAGGCCTGGCTAGAAACGGTAATAAATGATTTTGATAGCTTCCTGCAAGACCACGCTGATTGTGAACGTAAAGCCTCGGCTATGGCAATGAGCTTCGTAGCCAAGTACCCTGAACGGCACGAAATTATTCCTGAACTGATTGAGACGGGTATTGAAGAACTGGAACACTTTCAGCAAGTCTACCACCTCATGCAAAAAAGAGGGGTTTCCTTAGCTGCTGAGATGGCACCGGATCTTTACATTAAGCAATTGATGGCTTTAGGGCACGGTGGCACTCCTCAAACCCGCTTTCGCGACCGATTGCTATTGGCTTCGCTGATTGAATGTCGGGGGTGTGAGCGGTTTAAGATGGTAAGTGAAGCAATAGGAGGCGCTGAATTGCAACGCTTTTATAAGCTGCTCTGGGCTTCCGAAGCTAAGCACAGCCACATATTCATTCATATGGCTCTGCGCTATTTTGATGAAGAAGAAGTACTCAATCGATTGGATGAGCTTATTGATGCTGAGGGGAAAATTGTTAAAGAACTACCTTTAAAAGCAGCTTTACACTGATGCGCTATTTACTAAATAACCCTTCTAGTGTAGCTGGTATACTTTCATCCGTTACATTCGCCTGTTTAAAGTTAACGTTAGTATCGTTAATGTAGCACCAAGTCTCTTGCACTTTTCCTTGCTGAATCGTAGTAATCAATACTGCTTCGCGATCTAGTGCAGGATGAAGATTTTTCTGTTTACTTTGGTAAGTCTCTTGCTCGGCTTTAGAAAAAAGATAAACGGACAGAACAAAAAGTATTAATATGCAAAAAACAAGTACAGTAGTAACCATATACATAGCGATTAGTTAGTTTTTAAAGGTAGTCACTAGCCTAACGATAAGCTAATATAGTATTACTTTAGAACTTACATAATAACAAAGTTACTAGTAGAGTTCATTTGCTGCAATAATCTATAAATTATACTATTCTAACATTATTGGGTTTTATTAGCTGCAACATAATTTATTGTTTCTCCAGTCTGAAATTCGAAAATATTAAAACGAACTATTAAAACATACACTAATATTAAAGAATCGGAACCAAGCCACTGATTAAAAGGAGGGCAATTGGATGATTTTACTGTACCTGGTATTCGGTTGAAGGGCTTAATTGCAGGGCGACTCTTAACTGATTGTCATTGCGGTTGGGTGAGGGTAGATTTTGGCTAATGGCTGCGTAAGGTTGAAAAATTCCATGAGGTATTTATTCCTGATACTACGTTTCCCCTTTCCATTCTAACCTTATCACTCCTGATTTTCACGTATTTCTGATGATGAGCCATCTATTGACCACATTCAAATTTTTAGTAAATTCCCCAAAATCTAAATTACCTAATCTAGTTATGATAAGATACTTATTACTATTGGTCACTAGTGTTGCATTATTTTCCCCTTCATTCGCTCAAGATTTAAAGTCACAAATTGATGAGCAAGCTCAGGCTTTGGAAGAACAAGTAGTTGCCTGGCGACGTGATATTCACCAATATCCTGAACTCTCTAACCGCGAATTCCGCACGGCAGAAAAAGTAGCCGAACACCTGAAGTCGCTAGATATAGAAATAACCACCAAAGTAGCTCACACTGGAGTAGTTGGTGTTTTAAAGGGAGGACAGCCCGGACCTGTGGTGGCTTTACGAGCTGATATGGATGCGCTGCCAGTTACCGAACGGGTAGATATTCCTTATGCCTCTAAAGAAATTGGCGAGTACAATGGCGAAGAAGTAGGAGTGATGCATGCCTGTGGTCACGATACCCACGTAGCTATTTTAATGGGAGCAGTTCAGGTGTTGAGCGATATGCGGGCTGATTTGAAAGGAACCGTGAAATTCATTTTTCAACCAGCCGAAGAGGGAGCTCCAAATGGAGAAGAAGGCGGTGCTGAACTTATGGTGAGAGAGGGAGTACTTACTTCACCTAACGTAGATGTGATTTTCGGTTTACATATCAACTCTAAAACGGAAGTTAATACTATTGGCTACCGACCGGAAGGAACAATGGCAGGCGTTGATCGGCTTGAAATTAAAATTAAAGGCGCCCAAACCCACGGTGCGTATCCTTGGGCAGGAGTTGACCCAATTGTGACAGCCTCTCAGATTGTACTAGGTTTACAAACCATCGTCAGTCGTAATCTGGAAATTATCAAAGCACCGGCGGTAGTCACTATTGGTAAAATTGACGGTGGAGTACGCAGTAATATCATTCCTGAAGAGGTTTCCATGATCGGAACGATTCGCTCCCTTGATCCTGAAATGCAAGATAAAATTCACCGGCGTATTCGCGAAATTGCTACCAATATTGGTGAAAGTGCTGGGGCTGAAGTTGAGGTGATCATCAATAAAGGTTACCCAGTAACCTACAATGATCCTAAGCTTACTGCTCAAATGGTGGGCACTTTACAAGAAGTGGCGGGTGAAGACAATGTGTTTTTACGTTATCCGGTCACTGGTGCTGAAGATTTTTCATTTTTTGCTCAGGAGGTACCTGGCTTTTTCTTCTTTTTAGGTGGAATGCCCGCTGGCATGAATCCTGAAGAAGCTGCGCCCCACCATACACCTGACTTCTTTATTGACGATAGCGGACTAACGTTAGGGGTACGAGCCTTGAGCCGCCTTACCGTCGATTATATGGATCAATATGAGCCTGAGATGGGTAAATAAGCGATGTTAGTCAGAAAGATATTCTTGAAGTGAAGATTTTGCTTACTTTACCAAACTACTACAACTAATTAAGCTATATGATCCTTGGTATTCTAAAGGACGATGACGATCGGGTAGCTCTCACGCCCGACGTAATTCAGAAACTCACCGATTCTTATCAGGTTTTTATTGAAGCTGGAGCAGGTAATCGCGCTTTTTTTGCCGATTCCCTATACTCAGAGGCGGGGGCAACAATTGCCTCAGCTAAGGAAGTGGTGCAGAAAGCTAATGTGCTGGTTCGCATCAAACCGCCTGCTGAAACAGTGTTTCAGAATTTGCCATCCGGTAGTGTGGTCATCTCATCATTTCAACCCTACAATCAGCCTGAGATTGTTGACCAATTGAGTCAATATTCGATAACGGTTTTCAGCATGGATATGCTACCGCGTACTACGCTGGCTCAGGATAAAGATGTACTCTCTTCTATGGCCTCTATGGCAGGCTACCGAGCCGTGCTAGAAGCCGCCACTCATTTGCCCCGTTACTTTCCTATGTTAACCACAGCGGCTGGGAGCATTCCCCCGGCCAAAGTACTGATTTTAGGAGCTGGTGTTGCTGGATTGCAAGCCATTGCTACTGCTAAACGACTGGGAGCAGTGGTAGAAGCCTTTGATACCCGATTGGCCGTGAAAGAAGAGGTGCAAAGTTTAGGAGCTAAATTCGTAGAAGTAGAAGGAGCTACTGATGATAAAGATGCCGGAGGTTACGCCGTAGAGCAATCTGAAGAGTACAAGCAACGTCAGCAGGCACTAACTAGAGCAAAGTCAGAGAAAGCGGACGTTATAATAAGCACAGCTTTATTAAGAGGTAAAAAATCTCCTATCCTAATTACTCAGGAAACAGTAGAAGCTATGAAACCTGGTAGTGTTATAGTGGATCTGGCAGCCGCTGGAGGAGGAAACTGTGCTCTGACTAAAAATAATGAAACTATTCATCACCAAGGTATCACCATCATTGGTGATTCTTCTCTGGAAGCAAAGATGCCTATGCACGCCAGTCAACTGTACGCTAAAAATATCTTCAATTTCTTGAAGATACTTACGAAAGATGGTAAGCTTCATCTAGATTTTGAAAATCCACTCATTGATGGTGCCTGTATCGTGCATCAAGGACAACCGCATTATCAAATACCCCAATAAGCCTAAATTATATGGAAGGAATCATCAGCTTTATCAGCGAAAACCTGCTAATGGTTTACATCTTGGTCTTCGCTATCTTTTTAGGTATGGAGGTAATCTCTAAAGTGCCTACGGTTTTGCATACTCCTTTAATGTCAGGGGCTAATGCTGTTAGTGGGGTAGTGGTGATCGGGGCTATTTTACTTATTCGTCAGGCTAGTGCTGATGATTATTTAGTGCTGACCCTGGGCTTTCTCGGTATTGCCCTAGCAATGATCAATGTAGTCGGTGGCTACGCCGTGACTGACCGGATGCTGGATATGTTCAAAAAGAAGAAAAGAAAAGCCTAACTACTATCACTTTGGAAACCTCTCTCTACGATTTTGCCTATTTAGTCAGTATTGTTCTCTTTATTGTTGGGCTAAAGCGCCTTAGTAGTCCGGACACTGCCCGCAATGGGAATTTGGTGGCAGCCGCTGGAATGGGACTGGCTATTATTATCAGTTTACTCTATCCGCTAGATGGAGGAAGTAATAACTACGGTTGGGTAGCCGGGGGCATGCTGGTAGGTGCTGGAATTGGTTACACAGCTGCTCGTCGGGTGAAAATGACAGCCATGCCCGAAATGGTATCGCTATTTAATGGATTAGGTGGTGCCTGTGCCATGATGATCTCCCTGGTCGAGTTTTATAACTACCCTGCTAATACTCCTCTATTAAATGGTGCAGCATTTACTACGCTGTTTGCACTTTTCATTGGTAGTATTTCTTTCACTGGGAGTCTGGTGGCTTACGGTAAACTAGAAGGATTTTTGCGGGACTCTTTGGTGTTGCCTGCCCCTAAAGTGGTTAATATTGTTCTGCTGATCGCTATTCTTGCTTTTGGAGGCTATATCCTCACATTACCTGGCTTAGATTTCACATTGGTACTTGTATTTCTGGCACTATCCTTAATCTACGGAATTACCTTCGTTACACCCATTGGTGGGGGAGATATGCCTGTGGTAATTTCGCTACTCAATTCCTTCACCGGAATTGGGGCTGCTCTAGCCGGGCTGATTTACAATAATCAGGTGATGTTAGTAGGTGGGATTCTGGTAGGAGCTTCAGGTACGATTCTTACTGTACTCATGTGTCAAGCTATGAATCGTTCTTTATTAAACGTTATCATCGGCGGATTTAGCAGTAAGGGTGGAGTTACTGGCGAAGGGCGAGAGGAAATTGTGAAAGAGGCTACGCCTTCTGATCTGGCTATCGAGTTAAAGTATGCTAATAAAGTGATGGTAGTTCCCGGGTACGGCTTAGCTGTTGCCCAAGCACAGCATGTGGTACATGAGTTAGAAAGTATATTGGAAGAAGAAGGCGTAAATTTCAGTTATGCTATTCATCCGGTAGCTGGACGTATGCCAGGTCATATGAACGTGTTGTTAGCTGAGGCTGACGTTCCTTATCCCAAATTACTAGAGCTAGAAGACGCCAATAAAGAAATGGTTAGTACAGATGTTGTACTTGTTATTGGAGCTAACGATGTTGTAAACCCAGCGGCGAAAGAAGATCCAGCAAGCCCAATCTACGGAATGCCTATTCTGGATGTTGAGCAGGCCAAGAGTGTAGTAGTTTTAAAAAGAAGTATGAGTACTGGTTACGCCGGCATTCAAAATCAGCTTTTCTTTGGCGAAAGAACCCGCATGTTATTCGGTGATGCCAAAGCTTCTCTCAACAGATTAAAGGAGGAAGTAGATCAGGCTTAATCGTTATGTAAGAATTTTAGTTTTTTTCGACAAAGCTATTGTGTACTCCAGATACACCTGTTATATTTGCCATCCCTTTCAAACTTACTCAAGGGCAATAAACAATTTTTCAAATAATTTTGCATGATTGTTTGTCTGGTAAAAATCAAATTCCGATCTTTGCCCGCCGTTCAGGTAAGATGAAAATAGAAAGTAGATAAGTTCTACTTCCAATCTTAACACTGGAAGAGTGTTAAGAAAGAAAGTTCTTTGACAAGATGGTTAACGTACAGGCCAAGAAGTACAGGTCATGCGCTTAATAAGGTGATAGG